>Ga0056128_1005322_pt1 | contig 16192 bp, 11 predicted proteins | sample WorMetLIZISLAND2_FD_71113 | JGI IMG/M metagenome (GOLD analysis project Ga0056128, IMG submission 71113) | Marine gutless worms symbiont microbial communities from Max Planck institute for Marine Microbiology, Germany - Olavius geniculatus... ... | reverse complement strand
TAAATACAGCAGTTAAATATTCTTTGTTTTTGCAGCTGGCAATTGAACTATTGAAAAACAATGTACCTTGGTCCATAAAAACATGCCACTATTATTTTTTTCAATAACTCTGTGGAACATCGGCCAATTTGAATAATTTTTGGCATGCGACATTTAAAAAAACTTGATGCAAAGGTATGTAGTTTTGGCTACCTCACCTTAATGTTGTCGCTACACTTCCGTGTGAAATGCAGAAGTCGCAGTTTGGCCATTGACAACAGTGAATTCCTACCGGGTAGCGTATGCGTTGGCTCAGAAATTATTAACTAAATAGCGACAAGCGCAATTACCAATTATTATCACTCAAAAAGTCACACGTGTCACATGACATCACCTTTATTTTAGCATTTGCTCAACATGTCCTCCTGCAGCATAAAATGCAAGCGGTAGACGTTGACACCATTTGCCAACAGCGCGTTCAGTAACTGCATGACTCAAGCAGCTCACTCGCTGTTGATGTATCATTTCAGTTTGTCGACTTACAATTTTAAAATAAAGACGAAGCGACAGATTTTCATTAATTTTATGATCTCAGTAATTTTCTGAGCTGACGCATGCACTACCCAGTATGAATTCATTGTTGTCAATGACCAAACTCCGACTTCTGCATTTCACTAGGTAGTGTAGCAACAACCTTAGTGCGAGGTGGCCAAAGCTACAGACATTCACGTCAAGTTTCTTTCTAATGCCACATGCAAAAATTATTAAAATCGGCCAATGTTTCACGGAGTTATTGAAAAAAAGTGGTACATTTTTATAGACCGCAGTGTCAAGGGTAATACCGTTTTTGCATAGTTCACTTGTCAGCAGCAAAACAAAGAATATTTAATTGCTGTATTAAAACACTGACTTTAGTCATGTAAAGAATTTCTTTCAGAACATTTTGCTGAAAACCGCTTGACTCTATGACGTACGGTTGCAAAATTATGATGCCATAAACTTTGTGCAGTTTTTTTTTGGACCACCCTGTACAATGCAATAAAGCAGAAACGTTTTATTTGGTGTCCTTTGTTAATGTTGTTCTGATGTGAACTATACAGTGGCGTGACTAGTGACTACGTCGTCCACGCTGGGAAGCAAGAGAGTGTATGGCTCGTCTATCTTGCCTTTTTACTGTTTTTAAAACTCTATGCCAGCCTTAAGTAATGACGTTTCTGCTGCTGTGGATCAGCAGAATTGCCGGACAGTAACTGTTGGTGAACACTGCGAAGGAAAAAGGCACGAAAAACACAATTGTGTTGACTATAAGTTGATGCTTTGTTTTTTCAGTGAATTGAGTTCACGAATTAATCAAAATTGAGATCTTTGATTTTCTTTCAAAAATTGAACCCTGGAGGCTGGCACCTCTCTTCTTCCGTGGTTAGTGGTTACGCTAACTGATGAGTGGTGAGCTAATGTGTCAGCAGTAAAGTGTTCTTTATACTCTAAGCTTTTTGACGTTGTGAGTGGCATCTGTTTTTTTTTCTCTCGTCTATTGTCACGTAGTTATTGGCGTGATCAGGGTTGTATTCAACTTTCTATCCAGTCTCAAAGTACAGTATTTTTGTTTTTTTTGTTCGTTGAGCATTTGAGTAGCCTATTAAGAAATGCTTTGAGTTGTATGGTTTGTTATGTACACCGTGATTCATAAAAAATGTGCCACTTTTATTTTTTGAATAGCTGCATGCGGCATGGGCCGATTTTAATAATTTTTGGTGTGCAACATCGGGAAGAAACTAGACGCAAATGACTAATTTTGGCCACGTCACTGTAATACTGTTGCTACACTACCTTGTGAAACGCAAGTTGTTGGGCCTGATGTTTGTGAGTGGTGTTAACGTTTGCTGCTTGCATTCGCGCTGGAGGAAGACAATTTGAGCACATGCTGTAATAAAAATGATGTGATGTGACACGTGTGACTTTTTAAGATGCAGTAGTTGCCAATCCTGTTTGTTGCTATTCAGTTAATCATTTCTGAGCAGATGCGTGCGCTATCCAGTATGAATTTATTTTTGTGAATGGCCAAACTACGACTTCTGCATTTCGCAAGGTAATGTAGCGACAGTATTAAAGTGAGTTGGCCAAAACTACAGTCGGACAAACTATGAGACGTTTCCGCTTGCATGCTTTTGGACTTATTGTGTATCTTGTGCTTGCGTTGTTGAGGGTTGCGCTTGTCAACTTTACATTAAACGAATATATGACGATGTTTGCATCAAGTTATTTCCTGGTGTTGCGTGCCAAAAGTTATTAAAATCGCCAATGTTTCACGAAGCTATTCAAAAAATAAAAGTGGCACGTTGTTGTGGACCACGGTGTATATTTGCCATGTGGTTTGTATGTGCTTTGTTGGTTTTAGTAACTGAAACTCTGTGTTCATTATGTCATTAGATGACTTTTGTGCTTTATTTTGTCCGTCTGTCGTCCAACTATGCAAGAATGACCGGTCAACTGTTTTGTGAACGAGAAAGTGACTAAATATGATATGTCTGTGACGACTGCTGAATTCTGTGTTGATCTTACGTGATTAGCAGCTTTTAGCCGCGTTTGATGGTGGCTCTGTGACCTAGTATACACACTGGTGCGTGAATCCCGTGGGCAGTGTCGTGCAGTCTGCGTGTTAATTAATTCTTCATATCTGTTGTAGATTGCTGCATTTTCAGTAGTTAGTAGGCTGAAGGGTCTTTTGCATTCACAGAATAACGTCCATTTTGGAATAGTAATTTTGTATTCTGGTATTTTTTGCGAGAAGTGTACGAATCTAATTTCGCAGAACGTTATTTCCTTTTTTTCTGCATCATGTTATAGTGCCACTCGAAGACGCTAGTCTTTGTTGCTGAATACAATCAGTGGTAGGCCTATGCTACACAGTATATTATTATCAAGCTAAGGTTAGGTAAGTTAAGTTTTATTGTTTCAATAATGGCAGAATATACTGTTAGATCACACTGCATTTAAACGTGCAATACATCGAGGTTTCACACATGATTAAAATATAGGCCTATCTTAGACTATGAGTCATACTGCGAATAATACATTATGCACTCTTCGATGTCGGAAAGCAATAGTTGTGGCCTACCATTGTAATTACTTTAACAGGGGACAGAACTGACATTTGGCCATGCAGGGCCTACATATAATATCACTTGCAACAATATCTGTAATTCTGTATATCTATTAAGCTGTTTATATGACCAGTTTTCACCGGAAACAAACTGATTTAAGTTAATTTAATATCGTGTTGCACGTGCTAAATGAATCATCTGAATGCAGAAACGTGTCTTTATTTTTTGTTTTTTTGTACTCCCATGCTTATTGACAGCATAACGTTGTTGTCAACTTGACATGACTTCACTGAGAACATAGTTGTTCATGTAAGATTTTATATATTTTTTTCTTGTGAACAAGTGTTCTTTGCTGTTTGTTAATGTTTGTTTTCTTAAGCAGTGAATGCTATCGCTAGTGGTTAATTAATCTCAGTATTTATGTTTAAGTATTAGGAAGATTATTTCATGCTCAATTTGCCCATCCTTAACTTTTTAGGTTTTACTTTTCATGACAATATTACGCTGTATTTTTAAGTAGACGATTTGTTTCGTATTAAGATAAGAAATGCATACGGGTAACCAGACCAATAGTGGTGACACTTTGATAAGTGAATATGGCTTAGCCTATTTGTTTTTTTCGAATACAAGCCCAAAAACACGTAGAGTCGACAGCTGTTCTAGGTGTGCTTCGTAATGCACGTCCGTTATCAACGTGGCTTATTAGTTAATCGCTTCTGCATCTGCCGTCTGCGTTAGAACTATGTTGCTTTTGTTGTCTGGATTTCACTTAGAGAATTTTAAAACCGCATCTTTACTACTGAAAAAAATGACAGCGTGCACTGTTTTTGGTTGACGTGCTAGCTGATTATTTTGTGATATGGAACTCAACATTTGATATAATTATTTTAATGCGGTTGTTTTTTGTTTGCTTGAACATGTAATGTGCAATAAATTTTATGCAAATGTGTAGAACACTTTTACATAGTTACCTTGGTGTGCATATATTTACAGTTTTGTTTGTTTTGCATTTTGTTTGTTTTGCATTTGGTAAAATTTTATATGATAATATTGGTAATTGTTGTTGTCTTCAAACAGCTAACAACCACCGGAGTCCATATTATGCCTGAACTGCTCTGTTTCTAACAAAATGGGTATTTCTTATTCTTGTCAGCGGTTGTGTATTAGAGACACGTGTAGACCAAAGTGTATGCAATTATCGCGTTTTTATATTAAAACAATTTGTAAGCATGTAAAGCCTGCGCATTCGTTTTAGCGTCTTTTTATTAAATAACAAACGAACATTTAATTTACTGAAAAAAATAGACTGCCACAGACGGCTAACTGCCAAATACGTAGTTCGTGTACTGTGATGTACGAGTGTGTAAGTGGCAAAAAATAACAGCAAAAAACCATCAACAGAAAAAGCAATGCTGTGGTGAGATTTGTCAGGCCGGCCGAGCTCCTTTCGGTTCATCAGTAGTGACCGTGTAACTGCAACACATCACACGCACAATTTGCAAATGTGCAAAGGAATTCTGTCTCAGTAAAACTTTGAAAACAAGCAAAAAACTGCACTGACGTTTTTGGGAGTCCAATAATTTTTTTTCTTATGGAGATCTTTAGGGACGGACGACAACACGAATCTTTATTTATATCAGATGGTATTAGTACTTAACAGCAGGGGTCAGTGATTTAGCATACATTTGAAAGTTGAATGTTACGCTCTGTCCATGTGCCTTTTCGCCTTCATCGCTATATCCCTATGTCCATTTGCCATTCTTTCTTCTGTTACCCTTTTAGGGGCCTACGGAGTGAAACCTTTTCCAAAGTCTAGAAAAAATGGGCGACGTATACTTAGGCTTGTGTTGTAAAACGCCTAAGACTCAGGGGCTTATGGTCTGTGTGGTGTTTTCCTAATAAACTAAGTTGTTATCTCCAAATTTTATGTTACGTTAGTGTGTGGCTGATTAGCTGACTGGCATTGATGAATCTACTATAGCGACAACCACGAAACAGCACGACCAAAATAAGAAAAAGTGACAGTAAAGTGACGTGAAAATAACAGATGACTGGCTGGCGGTCCGCCTAGTGCCGACATACCGTGCGGCCGTCCGCCTGACCTTTGACGACGTTTTGAGCTGAAAACTACCATACCAGTTAATCGTGCTTTATGATATACGTTTAAACAAATTTGTCCTGCACTTTGTTGTCTTGCTTGTAAATGGGACGGACAGACTGGTGGACGGACGAGACCAACAAGACCCTTAGTGCAGCCCATTGGGACGGCCGCGCAATAAAAGACTTTAATGCAAACGCTTTGAGAGAAACTAGTAAGGCGTGAATGACCAAAACGGCCGTTACAAGCTGTACGACCAGCGGCAGCGTGGGTTAAACAGTGGGGATAGACCAAGGGAGGTGGGGTGGGGTAGAAGTTGCGATTTTCCGACGGACAGCTACAAATTTCCAACATGCAGGATATTATGGGTGCTCAACATTTCAAATTTGCGCCCAAGTTCCCCGAAAATGGGAGATTTTCAGCCCAAAATTTTGTATTTTTGGAAGAAAATTTTTTGACGAGCTAAAATGTATAGTGGCGGAAGGATGGACAACCTGCCGCCATCCCTGCCACCCAGCCTGCCCCTGCTACGGGTGTAAGAACCTTACATGTGGGTGGGCCAGTACCTGTCAGGGTCGTCGGGGTAGCGGAATCGCGAGCGCCGGCTGTTGGTGCAGACGAGGAACAGTGCGACGATCACGGTGAACAGAAGCATCGTGACGACGACGTTCCAGATCACCAGACCGACGACCGTGTGATAGCGAGCGTGCGACTCCGCCGCCGACGCCAGCGGATGATGTCCGGACTCGTGATCCGAGTTGTCATCGCCTGAAACAGCGCCACCGTGTCCGGCATATGATGCGGTCGTCCTGTAGGCCGCATTATAATATGCGTGTCGTCCGTCTGTCCGCTGTCATTCTGTGTGTCTGTCCGTCTAATCCTTATCAGGTCAGCTTTTACCTCGAATACAAAAAGGGATTAAAAACCAAAATTGGTATAAGCGTCACGTTCCCCTGTAGGCAGAAGGTACGTACGGTGTATTTTCAGTTCAGTTGGTTAAAAGTCAAGGTCACTGCACGTCAAAAGCCACGTCACGAGCCCCAGCAGCCGAAATCGAATTTCGGTGCATTATGGCTTCAAAACATGGAATTTGATGGCGACATGTTTTATTATTTTCCTGAGGATTAACTGATCAAATTTAAAATTCAGTGCAGCAACACGTGTTTATGTTTTGTCTGGGAGATTGGGGGAAGGGGGCTGGGCCCCATTGGCTCTCTTGTCTACGCCACTGCGTCTTAGCACTAAAATAGCCTATATTTTTAAGACTGCCAGCGCTGACGGTAAACACAGTAAAAGCAACTACTAATTAGGGGCCTACGTAAGTGCAAAGTTGCCTGCCTGGTAGTGGGACCATTTTATCTTTGTTCTTCTTGATGAGTTCCTCCAGTAGATTCTGTTGTGCAACGGAGTCGTTGACGAGCCATGGCGGCAGCGGCAGCCAAGGGTTGTTGAGATGCTTGCTGTTGTTGCTCGCGGCCGAGTTGTTCTGATCACTGCTGGTACCCAACGGCACGGTCAGCGCGCGCCAGTCTTCAGTGCTTGAAGAAATGTCGCCGACTGGTTCAGTCGTCGTTCCGTTGCACGTTTGGTTAGTGGCAGCGACGCCTCCATGTGAAGTCGTATTCGCAGTGCCTGTAAAGGTGCGTACAGAGCGACGTAACTGAACTGAACTGACATGGTTTAGTTTTTAACGAACTGACCAATGGGCAAGCAGTAACGCATAACAGTAGGCACTGTCTAACGGTGTCGGTTGCCTATGTGACTACGCTTACGTACGCGTCAATTAGGCCTAATGGTCAATGGGTTCGCCTAGGTCGCCCACTTGTCAGTTTGTCGAAAAAAAAACGTGTCAGTTCAGTTCAGTTACGTCGTTCTGTACGCGCTTTAAGGGTGTTTACACGAACCAGCAAACGTCCAGCATTAGCGCGTACATTTGCAAGAAGTTTGCTGGACGTTTGCTGGATCGTGTAAACACCCCATTAACGTTCATTCATTCACACTGCAGAACTGTTAAGTGAAGTAGTAACGACAAAAGCGCCGACGTCAACAAATTGGCGCTATAACAAACACATGGCGACGTTCAAAGTTTATACACAAAGATATACAAGAAATTTGAGTTAATGCTCACGAGACGCGCGAAAGCCTATAGCAGTTCCTGTTCGAAACTGTCAGTCTATTTCCAGCCATTTCGCCGCAGTTCATTCTTCGAGTGTGCGCTGCAGCCGAAGATCGCAAAAATCAATAAAATAAACCCTTATTATAGAAGTTCAGGTCTTTCAAAGTCGTCGATGTTGATACGACTAAAAAGCTCATCACTAGAGCTTGTTGTGATAGGCAGCATGCCCCTGCCTATCTGCAACCGTTTTCACGAAAGACTAGCCAACAACGGTATAATAACAACTTTTGCGGGGGTACCGCTCTTTGATGCCCTCGTGCGCAGGTTTCCTTGAACCCAGAAAATCGAGACTTGGACCGTCGAAATCTACGTTCAATGCTGAAAATTTCATATGCAGTTTGTCCATATCTATCTCAATTGGTTTCGGTGAAATAAACTCTTAAAATGTGTCTAGCAGCCCGAAATCGCCAAAAAATCTATAAAAAAACCTTTACTTTAAAGTTCAAGGTCATCCAAAGTCATTGAATTCTGTGGCAATCGAGAGCCAGTGTACGACTTCCTATTAGCGATAAATAGTAACCTAGGCCCTATCTGACACCGTTATTGAGATACAGCGACTTATTGGCTAAAAATCGCAAATTTTTTCCACCCCCTCTCATTTAGCGCCCTCGTTCGGGGTGACCCCCTTCGAATTTATGCAAAAGCTTTACGGTTTCCGAAACTAGAGTCTTCCAGCCAGCCGATGATAAAGATTTTGTGATCCTAGCTTTCACCGTTTTTTGACTGATCCACCTACAAAGATTGAATAAATGAAACAAACCATCGCGGAATTATTTAACCCCTTGTGGAGGGGTCTACGTACCCCATTTAAGTGTTGGACACTCGGACGAAAAAGTGACCAAGGTGGTATTCCAGGTAAAACTAGTGTGACAACGGCTTCAAGCAGATTAGAATTATTCGGCGGTGCAATCGAGATCAGTTTGCCTTGCTGCATGCAGGGCAGCCACGTATAATTGCACCGCCAGCCTGGATCTGAGACCCCCAAATGACAATTTCTGCATAACTCCAGGCAAACCAGAATTAACGCGGATGACGTCTCAAAAGACGCCCTACATTTAAATTCATGTGGCTCAGACTTAAGCCTGTTTTACACAGATACAATTAACAGTCAGTGAAGAGAAGTACGAGGTTTGGACTGACTTCCGGTTACATCTGATCCGTTGGCCGGTGGAACTGCAGTTGACGTCATCGTCGCTCGGACTGAGCAATTCTCGGCAACAACATCACCGAATGTCGGCGTCGTATTAGTGACATCCACGATAGTGAAGGTTGCTCCAAACAGCACGTCAGACGTCGTTAGGTTCGTGTCGACGATGTGACTGGCGCGGTCCCTCCAGCCGTCGTCATCTGTGGTTGCTGCAACAGTTCCGTCCTGCAGCGTCTCGTTGCTAGGCAACCATGTCGTCGCTTCTGTAGGTCTTGAACGCATACGATCCCGCAACCCCAGCAGCTCCGTCCGAGACATCTGAACAACAGCAGCAGTTATTATAGTGCTTTGATTTATTATGTACATAACAGCAATCACCTTATCAAACGACGGACCGCATTGGACGTATATATGCCACCGTAATAAGAGTCAACAATAATTCTTATGATTTTTCGGTGCCTTATTAAGCTCTTTCTTGGGTAGCTTGGTAATGTAAAGGTCAGCATGTTAGACTTGCGACCGCGAACTCGCGAAGTCGCTGTTTTGACTCCCGGCCGGGTCAGAGTCGCCGGGCGTCAAAAAAGTCTAAAAATTGTCGCAAGCTTACATCTCGAGCAGACGTTTCATGCGTGGCGCTGGGCTGCACGGCTTCGCTCCAGCTCTGCACAAGGCCTATTTTACTGTCAACGCACGAAACGTTCCGCAACTGCACGGATGTCGGCATTCGTCGCCTATATCTTTACTTGTTCATTTCAGTTATTATTGGACAAGTTAACATAAATATTAGCCGACAACACTATATGTACATTGACTGCTGACACTTAAGCGCCGGCAGTCTATTATGACGGTGTTTGCGAGCTACGTCTGCTGAAGATTATATGTATCCGGTAATATCGCTGCTTCACGCTGTTGCAATAAATTGCGAGTTCACCATCAAGTCACTGATAAAATGAACATAAAGATTAAGACTCTGCATGAAAACCATGAACTGGTTTTTTTTCATTCAACAGATAGTACGCAGTGCAATGCTATTAGGCAAACTGACGACTTGGCTTTGGCTTCGACAGCAACAGCGCATAATTTGCAGTAGACTGTATCACTGTAGGCCCTATTTATGGCAGCCGTACAATTTTTTTTTGGGGGGGGGGCGTATGCTAAGTATTTTCTAAATGTGGCCAAGATTTATCAGCTTCGCTTTATCAAACAATAAACAAACAAAATTACTTCTCTAAAAAATATTGCCATTGACGAATAACCGCCAAACGGTTAAGTGCACCGTGTTATAGGCCTAGGCCCTGTCCACAACAGCAAAAAAGAAGCAGAAAAACAGCAAAACTTTCATAATGTTCCACGTCCTGAAGCCCTCCAATTATACATCTGGTGGCAATAGCTACAAGAAATTTGAGCTAGAGCTCAAGAGACGCGCGAAAGCCTATAGCAGTTCCTGTTCGCAAACTGTCAGTCGATCTCCAACCATTTCGTCGCAGTTCATTCTTGGAGCGCGCGCTGCAGTCGAAGATCGCAAAAATCAATAAAAAAACCCTTATTTTGGAAGTTCAGTGTCTTCCAAAGTCATCGATTTTGATTACACTAAAAAGCTCGTCACTTGTGGTGACAGGCAGCATGCCCATGGTGATCTGCAACCGTTTTCACGAAAGACTGGCCAACAACGATAAAATAACTACTTTTACATGTGTACCGCTCTTTCATACTCTCGTGCGAATGTTTGGTTGAACCTAGAAAATCAAGACTTAGACCGTCGAAATCTACGTTCAATGCTGAAAATTTCATACGCAGCTTGTCCATGTCTATCTCAACAGATTTCGGCGCAATTCGTTCTTGAAATGTGTCTCGTAGCCCGAAATCGCCAAAAAATACATAACCCCCTATTTTGGCGTTCAAGGTCATCCAAAGTCATTGAATTTGGCGCTAATCGAAAGACAGTGTACGACTTCCTATTAGTGATTAATAGTAACCTAGGCCCTATCTCGCACCGTTATTGAGATACAACGACTTATTGGCTAAAAATCTCAAATTTTTCCTACCGCCTCTCATTTAGCGCCCTCGTTCGGGGTGATCCCCTTCGAATTTATAGAAAAGCTTTACGGTTCCTGAAACTAGTCTTCCAGGCAGCGGAAAGCAAAGATTTGGTGATCCTATACAGCTTGCACAGTTTTTGACTGATCCACCCGTGTGACGGACAGACGGACAGACAGACAGACAGAATTGCGATGGCTAAGATGCGCGAAAGCAGCTACCGCTTTCGCGCGTAATAGTAATTGACACAATAGCATATGTACATACGTGCAGATATTGAAGTGACTCTTCATCATCCAACAAATTGTCGATTGATTCACAGCAATCTAAATGCACACGCACTAGGCCCATGAGAACAACACGGAAAGCAAAAAAAAACATAATAACATGGCATAATATACAGGGTGTTTCATAAAGGACCCCTTTTTGTTTTTTTCATAATTCCCTAAAATGATGATCAATTTATACAAAATTTTTACCAGTTGTAGCGAAAGAAATACTTATTCAAAATATTTAAACAAAATATGGCAGTTGATTAAATATTCTTTGCTAGTCGTGACGTAATGCTGACGTCATAATGTGTCGTGAGTACAAGCTTGTTTGTCTCAACTGGTGCTGTCATTTGCTGTCCTGCTTCGATGGTAAGTTTAATCTGGTTCGCTAATGAAAAATGTTTATCGTGTCAGCACTGAGAAACATGGGGACATAAAATCAGGCATCTTGCGATCCAAAAATTCAACTATTTTGCAAGCTTGCTCGAACATGTGAAAGTCCAGCTATCCCCACAGACACGTAAATGCGATCGGTTTGCACGTTTTTTTTGTGGCTGCACCTGTAGAACTTCAAAAATTTGTCATCAACGAACCAGATTTTTCACCATCGAAGCAGGGTAGCAACTGACAGCACCAGTTGAGACTAGCAAGCTTGTACCCGTGACATATTATGACGTCAGTGTTACGTCACGACTAGCAAAAATATTTAATCAATTGCCATATTTTGTTAAAATAATTTGGAATTAGTATTTCTTCAGCTGCAACTGGTAAATATTTCATGTGAATTGATCATCATTCGAGTGAATTATGAAAGAAAGAAAAAGGGGTCCTTTTTATGACACACCGTGTATTTATCTGGCAGCCGGATAAATGTTATTCATCCGGTTGTCGAATAAATTGCCGGTCCTAGCCGGCCCGGCTATTTATCCGGCAGCCGTCTTCAGCGGCTTTAGCCGGTAACTACAAGCACCGAAGGATGCTCGTAGGTACCGCCTAAGGCCGTGCCTTTTCGGCTGCCGGGTATTTAGTCACTGCGAAAAACATAGGCCTACTGCGTGGTACATATGCTGCTCCCCGATTTTTGGTGTATTCTGAGACGGAAAAACTCATTTGACATCAACTATTATTATTTACACTTTTGTGTGGCGCCATCGATAAAATACCGATAGACGATGGACGACCCGAGACTGAACTACAGCACTGACGAAGACTGCATGGCGAAAAAAAACATAACAAAAGTCCAGCTATCACTATAGGGGCAGCCGACCGTAGCTGCCTGAGTAAGAAAGCTTGCAACTGTTAACGCAGTTTCTTACTGAAGGACGAGTCACACTAGCGGTCGAACGGCCGCCCGGACCGCTAGTGTGACCCGTTTTTTACACAAGTTGAGATACAAGTTTTACAACTAAACTTCCAGAAACCCCCCCCCCAAAAAAAATGTACGCGATACAAATTCTGGGAGTCGGGATATTTGAGGGAACAAGTGTCCGTAAAGGGTCGGCGATAGCCTACAGTAGACTGCTGGACACAGCGTTAGTCAGCTTTTTATGCGCGATAGCAGAATGCTTCGCCGTGGCCTGGGCGTCCGTCTGTCCGTCCGTCTGTCTGTCTGTCCGTCACGCTCTGCAGCTCTATCAAAACGGTGCACGAGTTTCATTGTGGGCTGCCCCAAGAACTCTGGTTTCTTGTGACAAAATTTCATGTTTTTGGGTGAGAGGGTTCCTCTTGCACAACGGCGTCACGTTATTTTGCCGCTATTGGCTCGTATAGTGTGATAACGGTTGCAGATAGGTACGTAAATGCTGCTTATCTTAACAAGCACTGACAACAGGCTTTTTTTAGATTTATCAACATCGATGACCTTGAACAACCTTGAACCCCTAAAATAGTTTTTAGTGAAATTTTCACAATTCTTGGCTGCAGCTCACATTTTAAGAGTGAACTGCAACGAAATGCCTGGAGATAGATCAAAACAAACTACGTATGAAATTTTCAGCATTAAACACAGTTTAGCTACAACACATAAGTTACAGACGACAGACTGACGTAACAGCGTGTCACAAAAGCGCGAGCGTTAATACAGTCGCAGGCCGCCTACCTTGCGTGGTGCAGAGCAGTAGAGGCAGCGTGTAGGGGAACGCCAGATCGAGGAACGGTCGCACCTGACCGACGTGTGTGGTGGCATCGATGACACCCGCCGGCTTTAAACAGACGTTGGAGACGTGCACGGCAGCCACGTCTTCGTCATACTCGCAGCTCATTGTAGATGCATTGCCCACTGAAACACCGTGCATCGAACCTTCCGCCACGAACAACCGTTCTCGCAGACGCACCTGTAGGCATAGCAACCTTTTAGGCTTAGGCCTAGGGCCCCTACATGTAAACCAGGTGAACGCGAAAACCCACTCGTTCTGGTAAATCGCCCACTGACTATAGCATTTTTTCATGGTTATTATCTCCGCCAAGGTGAACGTAGTGAATATTGGAGGAGACTAAGAGATTGGTCGTTACGTCCGTCGTTCTGTGTGTGTACATGTTCTTTGAGGCGGTGCCAGATAGACGCATGGTCACAATGGACCACCCATAGGAAGTCGACCACCGCGAGTCGAATGGTCACGTTAGCGATGACGTCACGTGACCTTGATAGGTCAAGGTCGTGACCCCCTTATCTTTAGCTGTAGTTGTAGGTGTGGTAGTAGTCGTAGGTGTATTAGTAGCTGGTGTTGTAGCAGTAGTACTAGTACACGAGTCGTAGTCGTAGTATTTAAATTAATTCACTGGCGGAGATATGCACTCTTACGAGCGCCTTCTAGTTGGTTAGGATTTAAATAAAATTAAGCTGGCTTTTGATGCGCAATAAAAATACTGTCATACGCTTTACTTACTTACTTACTTAGCGGCTTAAGTCTTGGCCTAGAAGGATACTGGCCTTAGCCTTGGCGGCCATATAAATGTTGGCCGCCAAATCAAAGGAAATGAAATAAAACTGAGATACGGCATGCACGTCGTGCATTACCCGGTAGAGTTATAATGCTTGCATTTTGCACGGTACGTAGTGTTTCGTGCACGGCAGTATTAATTGCTATCACCAGAATAGTTGTTTGAACCTAAAAATGCAGTTCACAAGCATATATCGGTCGGGTTCCGCCCGGATTTGCTGTGGGAGCTTACAGAACTTGGCTGGCTAGACCCTCTAGCTGGGTGTAGAGCCCTTCGGGAAGGGGGAAAGGAACGAGAATGGGAGGATAAACGTGGAGGGAAAGAAGATAAAGCATAGGGAAGCGGAGTAGAGAAAAAGGGGAAGGAAAAGATGCGGATGGAGCCATGGAGGGGAGGCAGGGAAAGAACGGAGCCCGAAGGGGAGGGGGGCTTGAGCCCGAAAGTGGGAAGGGGGGAACTTGCGCCCGATTTCGACTTCAAATCATCATCATCGTCGTTTATTACGCCAAAAGGCAGCAGCACACAATAAAATACACTAAAAACACTAAAAACTCAAACTACGAGTAAACTACGAGTATGCTCAAAGGTACACTCAAAAGAATGTCATATGGGGGATAGAAGCCACTGACTATCAGTGACAAGCGTTCAGAAGTGCTTCTCGGAGTTCTTGATGAGATTTTCAAACGTGGGAAAATATTAAAAAACGGGAAAATGCTTATTACATCGTTAAGGCTTCAGAAGTTCAGACCATGCAGTTGTTAAATAGCAAACGATTCTGGGGACTAATCACTAACCCCTGCAGGTAGTGCATGCACGTCGCACGTCGTCGTCGTCGTCTTTTTTCCAGTAGGCCTAATGTACAGATCCTCTTCTTCTTGCGAGTAGGCTAATGTCATCAACGCGCATTGTAGGCCTATGGCTTACGACGTACATGCGTGCACGTACGTCGTATTTCTTTTCATTTCATTTCCTTCCTGTCGCTTTGGACATATCTTTATACCCATGCTGCAGCAGCTGTAGTTTTTATGGGTAAACCTAATATTCAGTGTATTAATTTGTTTTTTTTTGAGTTGCTGTGTAATTATGCATGGGCGTAGCCAGAGAATGGAGTCGGAAGAAGCGGTTTAAGGCCCGAAAGGCCGAAAGTCGAGGCCGAAGGCCGACAGCGGAAGTGAGGTTCTTCGGAGAAAAAGGCAAACCCCCTACACACCAGCTAGAAGGTTTGGTTGGGGAGAGCTGCATGTATATTCCCCCAGCGGAGGCCGGGGCAAATCCCCGGCTGCAAATGCTTTTTCGATCATAGTCTACTACTCAAATTTGCTGCATTCACAATTCAAGTTGGGGCGGGGGCGGTCGACCCACTTCCAGAATCCCCCTTGGCTTTACGCCACTGTGCGTAACATTACACTGCTTATCGTGAAATTAGAACTAAAATAAATATAATATTTCTGCCTCCGTACCTACTTTTTTGTCATGCATAACTACGGGCAACCGAAAGCACAGGAATTTTTAAATCTTACCACTTCGAGCCTCCCTGTGCCTCGTGGCATCTCAAGCACGGTTTGCTGCAGCAGAGTGTAGTGATGAGGGCGACTCGTGGCGTTCCAGACGTGCACCGAGACGTTGCCGGTGTCGTAGAAGCGTGAAATCACAGCCTCAGCGCTAAATGGCGCCAAATACACGCGCTTCACGTCGATCACGTGACACCAGGGAGTGTAGCCCAGCAACAGACCATGCGCTGCGACGTGTTACAAACGACATAACTTGTCAACTTTAAGAATTGTTTTTATATTACGTTAATGCGCACAGGCGACTAATAATCATTGATCGATCGTCTTTAATTTAGGCCCCCCTACTATGCACTGAATAATAAGCATATATAAAGTCAACAATCAACATATTGTAAAACGTTCTGTACTGCAAAAACGATGTGACACGTCCGTCGTCAACAATAATACAGTCTACATTTTTGTCAGTCGATTGCTTCGACTCACGCAAAAATTAACCATTTTATATAGCCTACAATAGGTAAGGTCAGTTTCGCCGAGGTTTTCCAATTCCAAAGTCTAAGGTTTTAGACTAGAAGCAAAATTTCACCTCACCCATTACACGAAGACCACCCATCAAGCTAGGCCCCTAAAGCGCGATCAGGAATATTAATAACAATCCACAAGCCATTTTTGGCCGACCCGACTTAGGGTAGGTCGAAATGAGCGCTTATAACTTTGTTCGTAGTGGACGTAATTTCACAAAAGTTTTTTTGTTCAATGCCCAAAGGATCCTTCTCGTCAACGCCGTTTAGGTTCTGTCGCTAACTTCATCCGTTTCAGAGATATTCGCGGTCAAACTCGAAAGTTGTCGTAAAACGTACTAAATTTTGGACGTTTTTTGCCCTCCCAAATTTTAAGGGGGGGGGGCGGTGCCCCCAAATTTCGTACT
>Ga0056128_1005320_pt1 | contig 16196 bp, 14 predicted proteins | sample WorMetLIZISLAND2_FD_71113 | JGI IMG/M metagenome (GOLD analysis project Ga0056128, IMG submission 71113) | Marine gutless worms symbiont microbial communities from Max Planck institute for Marine Microbiology, Germany - Olavius geniculatus... ... | reverse complement strand
CACAAATCACAATTTAAAAGTTCAAACATCACCATTACACAATGTCAGAAGAACTTTGCTGACTGTGTAATGGTAAAGTTTGAATTTTTAAATTGTGATTTGTGCTGTTTTATATCTGTAACCACGATGTCACCCTTACACTGTATATAAACTGAACATTTTTTGACATAAATTCCATTTAGTTCTCATGGGTACCTTTGAATGTGTCTCTCAACCTTTCTTCCCTTTGGGGTACCAGCCTGTATGGCTTGCATTACGGCACGGTGCATTTACTCATTAAGTCGCAGCTATCACTGTGTGGGTCATTCCATATGGCAGGAGATACTCTGTAGCTGTGAGACTAACCTTTGTGCTGCCATGTGGTGGTTTGTCCAGTTACAACTGTGAAGACGAGGATTGCTACAAGGACTTGGCAAGGCTTCGTGGGCTGCACTACATCACTTGGAGAAATGGCAGCAAAGTCTTTCCTGAAGATGAGGTACCCTGCTGCTTTATAGTTTAACTGTTGTTAATTTGTTATACTTTTGAAATTGTTCATGTTGTGAAATTGTTAGTGTCAGTGTTCAGTTTTGTGTCAGTTGGTGCAAAGGTTAAAATTAAAGGTTAAAGGGAAACTCAGAGTTATGAAGCTACAGAACTACACCTGCCATGTTGGGATTAAACACCCGACAGGTGAATGCACCCAAGTTTCATGCCTTGGACCAAGCTATTACTCACCCCAGAGGGATGAAAGGTTGAGTTGACCTGGGTGCTTTGTTATACCAATATGGTTTCATGATCATGAGTTTGACAGTTCCAGCGAGGTAGGCTGGTACTCGGTTGTGTCTTTTCTACAAAAGACCAGGGTTAATCCAGGAAAACTGAAACCCAATTAAACGCACCCTGTTTGGCATTTTAAAACCTATGTTTTCAACCCTAGTTACATTTTAACCCTAGCTACCAATGTGTGTGTATTTAATACAGGGTCATCATCCGACAAACGGAGCTCACAAGAAGTTCACAAATTACAGCTTTGATGTGGAGGAATTTATGCAACTCGTGAATGAAGCTTCGCAGTACGTGTTGAGTCACCCACGATTCATTGACGAGCAGAAGCGGACGAAACATACTAGCAGCCAGCGCAATCAGACCAACAAAAACACTGAACTCTGATGTCAGTTGTGCTAGGCTATTGCTTTGCTTTGCAGTATTGTAAAAATAGGCTTTTTTAAAAAGACCACCAGTTTGTTGGTTTTTTGATGTTTTATCAGGTTTAAGGGTTTTTAAAATGACAAACTTAAATTTTGTCTGATTCGTCAGAGTTTTCATTTGCTCCCCGGAGCATAGAATATACAAAAATTTACATATTTATAGTTTCGGATGTTTTATTAACTGAGCCATGATTTAATATTTCATTATTAGTGAAACAAGAAATTAAAATTGTTATTTGGGTGGGGTTTTAGCAGTTTTTTAAGCTGAGTTTACCAGTAAAACCCACCGGGTGTCTCAACCCTGGGCCAGTGGCTTCTATTCCTCCCAAATCTGGAATCAAAATCGGGTGCAACTTCCCCCAGTTTTGGGCTGAGGTTCCCCCAATTTCTGACTCAAGTTTTCTCCTCTATTTTGGGCTTCTTTCCCCTCTAAGGAGAAAGTTTTGTTAAGGGTGTAGTTTACCCAGTGAAAATAGGATCTGCTACCTTATCAAAACTCCCCCCCCTGTTTTTCACTGGGCGTCCACCAGGTGTAGGGATAAAAGCCACTGCCCTGGACTGTATAACTTATCAACCACCATCTGCCACCAATTCTAACCCTAACCCTCAAACCATGGCAGCAGTTAAGTCTGAACTGTAATGTCTGCTTTGTTCTAAGTTAATTATAGAGATTATGAGGACTACAGTTTTCTGCAGCAATTTTGTTTTCCAAATTCCGCAAGCCAGTTTGTCAATTTTCACGGCTCACCACATCAAATTTTCCTAATTATGTAGCCTCAAATTGAGAACTTTTTGTGTTATCTGACGTATGAAAACTTCGGTCACCTTGTGTATCAGTATGTTCATTAGTCATTGTTTATGCCACATCCAGTTGAGTTTTGCCGATTGCCAAAGTAGTCGGCTGATTTTGGCAGTTTTGTCAGAAAGCTTCACCAACTTGGGTTTCAGTTGCAAAATGAAAATAAACACCGGCCAGTACCACATTCCAGCAAATTGCATGGGAGTGTTGGATTTCCATGGAAACAGTCAAATTCCACGGCTCAGCTCAAAAGCGTTAAACTGTGATGCCTAGTTATTAAGTACCATGTGCCAACGCTAAACCTCCCCTAGCCAACACATCAGCAACCAGGATAACACTAACCACCATCTTATCGATGTGCTACATATTTATGAATCAGGGTTTCCACGCTGTTACAGACAATAATTCCACGACTTTCCAGTACCATCAAAACGTTTTTCCAGGATCTTTTCGGAAAGACAGACAACAGTTACCTGCTATACATATACGAAATTGATCTGCATTGATCAGTAAGTTGTTTATTTTGAATCCCCAGTAAAATTCATCAACTATCCAAGATTTTTATTTTCCAGGACTTTCCAAAAGGTGTGGGAACCCTGATTACTTTTGTGCTGTGGTAAAGTTATGTTCTCACCGATGTGATGTGCCACATATTTACATGTATGCATTTTTCGTTATGTCCTCCAGAACAGTTTTATTCTAGATGTAGCTTATCAACTACCAAAGGTGTGCCTTTTATACGTCGTGTATTTATGAACTTCTACTAGTTTTCTGCTTGTGTCATTGATGGTGGATCTCTGGTTATCTGCATCTTAGTGCTTGTATGTATTGACTCGGACTTGACTAAGTAGACTCAACTACATCACTGAAGTTTGCTGGATGGACGTGATAATGTTTGCATGTACGACACATGTGCTGTTTAAAGATATTTAAAGCTTTTCTCCGCAAAGGTGAACGTAGTGAACATTGGAGGAGATTAAGAGATTGGTCGTTCTGTCCGTAGTTCCGTGTGTGTGTCTGCATGATGACTCATCATCATCTCCACATGTCATACACAACCGACGTGAACGGTGGCGCCCTCCTGTGAAAACTTCTACATTTTACAGTAGTAATGTTTAAATCGTTTCACTTGGCAGAGATATGCACACTCACGAGTGCCTTCTAGTTGACTCTGTAGCTAATCGTCGGCTGTCTTACTGTTTGCATGAGGCTGCGATTACAAGAAAATCAAAAATGTCACAAAATCATGGATGTGGTCTCGGTCGAGACGTCTCGGTCTCGAGACGTACTAACGTCTCATCTCGGACAAAGTCCTCAACGTCTCGGTTTCGTCTCGGTCTGGGACCGATGCGTCTCGGGTCTCGTCTTGGTCTCAGAGCAATATGTCTCGGTCTCGGCCCAGTAGGTCTCGTCTCGGGTCTCGGGCCATTGAGTCTCGTCGAGACGTTTTGTGCAGGCATGCGCAGTGCATACTGTAGCTGCAGTTAGAGCGATACTAACCTGCATGACATTTGTGGCTTAGACATATTGAGGGTAAAAGTGTATGATGTCAAAATGAATACAATCAGCCAAAAGTAGACGACGTATAATTGCTATAATCAGCTGTAGTTTATTGATTTCAGTTGCTTGCAAATTGCAATAAACATAATGGCTTATGTCTACAGCACTGCAGTTGCAGTTCTTTATGGTGCAAGCCGTTAATTATTCAGGGATAACTGTCAGAATAAACTGCGAAAAAAACACAATATTACAAATAAAAGCGCTTACCATGGTCAAGTTAATTAATACGTACAATTTTTGTTTCACTGTCAATGTGTTTCACCATACGTAACGGAAAACGTCTCATCAAGACATCGAAGCTCCCGAGACTCGAGTCTCGGGAGCTAAAAACGTGGCTGCTCATCTTGGAGGGTCCTGCCATTGCCACTTCAAAAATAAAGAGTGCAATGATTTTGCAGGGATGTGCACGAGACCTTCTGAGCCGAGACTGAGACGAGACCCGAGACCGAGACGTTCAAAATTTTGTCCGAGACGAGATCGAGACGTTTAAAATCCGAGACGAGATGTTGCAGCTTCCGAGACGCTGGCCGAGACCTTAAAGCTCCTGAGACTCGAGTTACTTGAATTCATTCGACTGTCAAATAACCACAGTTTATTCCATTCCATCATTACTGTAAATAAATAATTACTTCGATGACAGGCTAATAGATTTTTATGCTAGCTATGACGACAGTTATTGTTGATTATTATACGTTTCAAATGTGTTTTTAACTTTCCATATTTTACAGGCGAGGCCCCCAAAGGTCGCGGGGCCCGGGGTAACTTACCCCCACTCTTCCTCTTTAGTCTCGATGGGCCAGTGCGTTAAAAATTAATGCAGTGCATTAATGCATTAAAAAATTAACGCTTTGACAGCTCTACTATTTACCACAACGAAACAACATTTGCCAAAACGCCTTTGTTGTTGGGGCTTGCTGCCTCCCCAAGTAATTCCTTCCCCTGTTCTCGGCCTCAAATTTTGGTCCTTTGATACGTTGCCGCTGCATTTTTGCCGTACTGAAAACACGATGAAGATAAGATGTGGTTACGTGGAAAGTAAAGCAGATGTTTTATTGCTCATGTAACTGGACATAACAATACAGCTCAGCAACTTGAGCTTTATTGTTGTCTACTGTTGATCTAGTTGCATTAGTTAATATATCGTCATGTCCGGTTTATTGTTGCTATGCAAAAATATTCCAGTGCTTTCAGTTGTCGGTCAAAAACATCTGTCCCTAAAATTTTTATTGGACCCTTCAAAAATGTTGGTGCATTTTTTTTGTTTGTAGTGAAAAAACTGTTTGCATCTGGTCTATGCTGTTGTGTGAAAATGTCATGAAACAAAGCACTCATCCACCCACTGACTGCTATGTTTTGCCAGACTGCAACTGGAAGGACAGGAATATTATGTACCTTAATATACCAAGTTCTCATAGCAGCATTGTAGTTTTACGTTCATTTGTTTGGTGTTGGTTTTAAGATGTTCAATTATCGTTCTGGATGTTGTTCACATATTTCTAGTTATTTAGTTCTCTGAAAAGAGTGAAAAGAGCTTTATCACGGACTATTGGTGTTATTACTAAGTGGTCCTTATTGTGCTTTTCTTCCTTTCTGTCAAAGTCGACATGTTTGCCTAAAATATGAATAAAAACAATGCAACGGTCTTTGCTCGGATTTCTTGCTGTCAGTCATCACAGTCAAACGTGCAATCGATTATCACAGCAACTACAACTTGCGGACTGTAGCAGATGCAATGTCAGCATTTACTGGCTCGCATCAGAATCAAGTATAAATGAAAATAGATTAACAGCACATTAGTCGTATTAGTCACTCGGTACAAAACTACGTGAAGCATGGGACAGCAGTCTTAAGCCACTGAAACACATTGCGACAAACAACAAAGCGATAAGCACCGTCAATGTTTGATTTGTGTGGTAAGATAAGCGACTTACAAATGAAAAGCAGCCACATCAATAGTTTGCTGTTAATTAATGAACTATCACACTATAGCGCACTACCAGTCAAACAGTACAAGATTGGCCAATGCTGATGGTGGTTTTCTGCACACAGCTAGTCATGTGTGCATATTTTCTATGACTGTGGCTTTTGTTTGCTGAGTTACCAACAACTGCAGACAGCAAGATGTGAACAGCAAAGAAATATTTCCCACAATTGGCTCCGGGCCAAAAACTGCATCCGATTACTACAACAATTCTTGTAAACTAATCCTATACAAACAACTCAGTAAGACTACTTGTAGCAAAAATACACAGCAGATTAGCCTGCTGCCAGCACCGCTATGGGACTAAACAAATGCACAAACACTACTACTCAGTGTCAGTCAATTAGAATATTTGAAATGCAGTCCAAGCATCTCGTAGCACCGGTTTCACAAAACTAGTCACTCTGCATCGACCAAATTGTTCCAACACATGCACCACACACCATACAGACATGCACAGGATGGCCCAAAAATATAAGCCAGTCTTTGGCATACTAAATCTAACATTGATTAACCGTGCCAGAAAAAAACTTATTTAAGAAATGCTAAGAAAACTTAGCATTGACAACACTTAAAGCGATCTTGTTGACAGGTTTGTCTGTTGTATTTAAAATCATAAACTCAATGACACATCAGAAAAAGATTTGTGTGAAGCCTTTATACAAGCCTACTTAACGCAATATTTGGCAAAAACGAATGTGGCAAAAATATCTGAATCACAGATTGTCAGAATCGTACGAAAATGTACCCAGATTCAGAAAAATAGCCATAGAACCAGCGATAAATTGCTTTTAACTCGATCATGCACAATAGTTGCCATTTGGCAACTACTCATCTAAGAATATGAATATGAATGACCTAGAGAAAGATAACATGATTTCTTTCTTATTTTTTGGGCCACAAGCTGTGACAATGCACCGGTTGAGTAACGTGTATTTGACAAATGACAATTTACGTCATACTGATTGCAAAGCACCACAAACACTTAAACACAATGATTGCTTCTAAAAAAAATCTCAACACCATTACAGTAGGCTGCACGCTGGCTCGATGCAGAGTGCTCAGCAGCATTCAAAACACGACCGACTTCAATTCCAACTAATTCATCAATGATCGCATTTTGCACAAAGCATCGAATGCAACACTTGCAATGTATGCAACACAGGCAAGAAAGTACGTAGGCCTACATTGTAACAAAATGCAACGAATGTCAGAAAAGAACGCAGCAAACGCAGCTGATGCAACGTACAAAATGCAAGGATAGAAGCGGTCCACTTGTGCTACGTCTCTTGCACTGCATCCATTGCGCTGCGTACGTTGAATGGAAACTCTACTTTCATCTGGTCTAATGTCTCAGTTTCAGGACCATGTTATCTAGCCCGTGGCTTGGAAACATTATCGGTATGCAATATGCAGCACTGACATATAATCAGGGCTTGCCATTTGAAAACGGGTGGTAATTGAAAAATCGATCTCACCGCGCAGGGTAAGCGATCGATAGGCGATCGATTACGATGGGACTTAAATGTCACTGCAGAAGATAAGATTGAGGCCCACTTACGTCACCTGTGATGCTCATTGGTCACCTACACTGATTCACATGATTCAAGGCTTATTTTATGTCCCGCAAAAAATAATACAAACTTCATAAAAAGTTAAAAACCCAGTTAGAAAACGAAATTAAATTGACTTGGCAAAAGGCGGCATTGCTATCATATGGCGTTTGCCCTGTCATTTTTGTCTGCCCAATGCAATGCATAGCATTGGACAACGGACAGAGTATAAAATCACCTGAGTGTCCGTCCGTCCGTGCGACAAACTTTTCTTAAGTTCTCTTCCTTCCACCTTACCCTTTCTTTACCTTTCCCCTTCCCTTTCCCCTTCCCTTTCTCCTTCCCCTTACCTGTTTCTCATTTCCTTCCCCTTCCACTTCCACTTCCCCTTTCCCTCTTTTTCTTCCCCTTCAGATGAAACGAAAAAGTAGCAAACAAGCAACAAAATTTTTGGGCCTTATTATGTTTTCCCCCGAATATGACTCGGCTAATATATTAGGACAGCTATCTGGGTTACCTTGACTATATTACAGAAGAAGAAGAAGAAGAAGATTCCGCATAGACAGCTAGGTCCATTGCGAGGGAGCTCATCCCCTTGACGACACTTTGGACATGTTCAAATATTGGGAGCTTGGCCCACGACCCCCTAGCCTCCATATTCACGCCCCTGAGTGTACATATCATTGTAGAGTTAAGTCTTCAAAGTCATAGTCGCTGTCAGTCGTCAGTGACTCATTGACGTCGATTTCTGTCAAGTCTTCATTGGATGACGAACCATCAGAGCGTCGCTGTTGTTGTAGTAAGCCCCCAGTATCAGTGGAGTGTGATGATGGCAGTTGGGTGGCCATGGCGGCGGCGGCGGCGAAGCGGTCGTAGATGGTGCGTAGGGATATCTCCAGCTCGCCAACGTGAGGTCGCAGCATCGGTTCAGCATGCCAGCAATGGTTCATTAGGTCCCAGCAGTCACGATCACAGTCCGCCGGACGCTCCGGCCTCAGACCTGCCAGTCAGTCAGTCAATCCATCAATCCTAAGTAACATAAACTACTGCTAGGTCCATTACAGATGAAGTCCCATCCAGGAGTTAGTCCAAAAAAGGATCTGGTAAACAGGTAAAATTACATAAATTTATGCATGACGAATGCTTTCAGACTATAGATAAACATTGTACACTGTACAGCGACGTCATAGCATTGAAGAAAGTGGAGTGAGCTTGCTGAAATTATAGCCTGCTGGGAGATTTTCTTCTTGTCAGAAAATTTTCTTCCAAAAGTACAAAACTGGGACCAAAAATCCCTAGTTTAGGAAAATTTTGCAGCAAAATTAAAATTCTGAGTACCTATAATTTTGTTGGAAATTTGCAGTTGTCTGTCCAAACAAGTAAAGCCCTGCTAACGCAAACGGGAACGCGCAACAGCGGTGCACCGTCGTACGCTAGTGATACGCAGATCTCATCTGTACGGCTTATGGCTAGTTCCACAGAAGGCCCAGGAAAACAAAATCACTCAACAGATGGCGCCAGACGACCTACGGCTAAATAATTATGTAGGCCCTATGGTGTTTCACTTGTACTCACCAGATGGCGCCACTATCTCGCTCTGGCAACGCCATATCGGCTGGATGTCGCAGATTTTCCCTATCCCCCTTTCATTTAGCGCTCTCGTTCGGGGTGACTCACTTCAAATTTATGGAAAAGATTTACAGTTTTCAGGGTAAAGATTTGGAGATTCTAGCTTGCATCGTTTTTGACTGATCCACCCGTGTGACAGACAGATGGACAGACAGAATTGCGATGGCTAAGACACATAGCTGCTGTTGTGCATAAAAATGCAACTTTTTAAACCAACGACGCTGTTGAAGGATAACAGTACCGTAATTAATGATGTTTATCCTACGGTGGCTGAAGAAAGCAGATTTCTGGTGGTCCAGGAAAACATCAAATTAAAATGCCGCAAAAATTTCTACACTCCAAAATCGCAAAGTAAAAACGGAGCGAAAAAAAACAGTACCTTTTCTGACAAGGTTGAAGAGCATGTCCTTGTTGGTGCAGACCTCAAAATGCGTGGGTAGACGAACACTGCCGGCACAGACGTACCAGAACAGCACACCGAACGCATAGACATCCACGCTGTGGTCGTACTGACCCGTGACCAGCTCAGGCGCCATGTGAAGTGGCGTGCCCACTATACTGCCTGACATCATGGCTTCCGGCTTGCAGAAACCAAGGTCCGTTAGACGACCACGGTTGTCAGCATCCAGCTGCAGTCCACACCACCACACTGACCACACTGGACAATTCCATCATGACAGGAGACGGGGAGGGGTGCACGGCTGCAACCGCCCGTCCTAAACTTTGGGTTATCCGAAAATTGTGAAAACATCTTCTTCCTGTCTAAAACAGTTTCGTCCAAAAATGCGAAATTTAGCCTGAAGAACCTCATTCTTGAGAAAAATTAAGGTCAAAGTTTTACAAAGTAAAAAATTTTCAGCACGCATAACGTCATCAGTCACAAATTCGTGACTATCTGTTGCAACACTGTAACTTGCTGCCCCTCGACACCATTACAATGAGACTGTGCGGAAAACCACTGGTCAGTTTGGTTTCAGTCTCTTGGTTTTTCCAATTTAAAAACCGAACCGAACCGAATTCTATACAGTCGGTTTTCCATAACACTTGCAATGCAATTCCCAGCAGAAACTACAGAAAAACAAAGCAGAACCATGCCAATTCGAAACAGAGAGAGATGAGAGAAAAGCTAAAGCTCACAAGAACGTTCTTGAGTTTGATGTCTCGATGTACAAGTCCTTGAGCATGTAGGTAACGAATAGCCTCGACCACATCCAATGCCACCCGCAGTCTACATAAACAGACATACACTGAGATACACAGACGGACAGACAAACAGACAGACCGACAGAAACAGACACAGACACACAATCAGACAGACAGACAGACAGAAATGAGTGTACAAGGTTGTGGGGGTGTAGACTTTGCCCATTGGGCAGCTCACATCATTTGACCTAAACTCTATCAACGAATTAATGGAGTGACCTTTTGTGGCCCTGGTAGTGGAGTCGAACAACGAACCCTCTTGGATAAGGCTTCCTACAGTCCTGAATAAAAAAGTGTCAAAGTTGTTAATATCAGACTGTACCGTGCAAGTCGGTTCATGCGCCGCTCTATGGCAGCATAGAGATCGCACTTGTACCGGTCCATGATGAGCAGTACAGCAGGACTGGAGCTAGAGCCGCTGCCGTAGCTGTAGTCTATGATCGAACCACGCAGGGACACGATGCGATCATGCTCCGGAATGTTACTATGCACATCAAGCCAGTACACTCTTGTCAGCATCATCATTATGCACGTGCTAAACTGCTTTTGACAGACATGAAATTAAATACTTTTTCTAACCTTTGCTAAAAACTTGACGTTTTAACTTCAGCTGATGCCTTCGTTAGAAATGAGTCAACTCTTCTCCAGGATTCGTATGTGTAAAGACATATGCATGAACTGTGACACAGGGTCGTATTTTCCGCTGTCCAGCTATGACAAGCTCTTTTTCCGTGATCCAGCTCATTTTCATCGAAATGACACTTCACAGAGAAGAGTCTATATATTGGCATATGTTTGCACTTCACTAGTTGATTGCAATTCTCATGGACAGGTGATCGGGCGGTTTGTTTTGCAAATGCAAAACGAAACTAACTTTTTGTTTTTCCACACACCATTGATCATCATCATCAGAATGGCATGTTGGAGGGAAACAAATGGGTCCTCTACGCTGGGCCTGATCAGTACCGGAATGGAGTAGACCAGTAGACCATCATGGTACAGCCCCCAGGTCAACTCAGTCTTCTACCCTTTATGAAATAGTAAAACAAGAAATTTGAGCAATGCTCACGTAACGTGCGACAGCGACATAAACTATAATTTGTGCTGCATAATTGTGTTGTAAGCCCTGGTGCGTGCCTCCTTCCCGACGTTGCTCCGCCCCAGCTTTAGATACTAAGCACTAAGCTTGCGGATAAAACTATAGTTTTGTTTACTGTCTAGGCGTAGAGCTTTTCGATGTGCCAATTGCCAAGGTCGTCGTCAATGTTTGTGCTATCTGCAACCGTTTTCACGCTACACGAGATAATTGCGGTAAAATAACCACTTTTTAGGGGAGTAGCTGTCTTTGCCTGCGCCGGCCTCCTTGAACCTAGCAGGTCGGGACTTGGACTGCTAGTTATTTTTAGTGGTTATTTTTGGAGCTGTTGAAGCGTTAATTTTTTAAACGCATTAATGCACTGCATCAATTTTTTAATGAACGTGTTAACATGTTAATAATGCATAATTATGATGTTCATATTGTATATGAAATAGTGATATTGTATGTGGACTACATTGAGAAGGTGACTGGCACGAGGACCGACAAACTCGTGGCTGTGTTGCAGGACTGTGACCGTAGCAATGGTACGGCAATAAAACAATTTCTAATTACTGGAATATTATTCGACCCACAAATAACCATGGTATAATGGAATACTGGAACTCCTGCTTTACAGAATTTTGTAAATATATGTATGTGCCTTAATCTTTATAATGCATGTTAAACTGTTAATTTTTTTAACGCGCATTAATTTATTACTGCATTAATGCGTTTAAGTTATAGCGTTAATTTGACAGCTCTAGTTATTTTCAGTTTGTGTGCTATACAAATAACCTATTTGATTACTACCAACTGTAGCCCAGCAATGTGTCATACATACGTTGTGTAGTGAAACTCCATGGCAAGATCGTTCCAGTGTCGATCGTCTGGTGGCGCCACTGACTTGACAGCACACGGTCCATAGCCAGCCCATGACTCACATGAATAAACTACACCGTATTGACCTCGACCGATCTCTGGGCCCAACACTGGCTTGCCTGCAGAGCAAATAGCATGACATCACTTTTTGAATTAGCCTTGTGATAAGCTTTCCACTTATATTAAGTTCAGCCTAAGACCAGACTTAAGTCAAAAAGTGAAGTGATTAAGCAGTGACTTTCACTGAGAGCTTAGATCAAAGTTTTGGCTCGGTAAAAGTCTTAGACGAAAAGTACGATCAAAGCTAAGCCTAACTAGCCTGATTAAATCGACTGAGTTTGCATTAAAGTGATGGCTTAAACCATTAGTTTTTTAACCAGTTCATTTTTTACCGCTAAGACCAAACTTACTTCAACTGCTGAAACATTTGCTGAGCTAGAATGTCAAACATTTGCAAACAAACATGGCAATGTTATGTTGAACTCTGCTCTAAGTCCGGAGTTTAGTGTTCAGCTAAAAATTTTGATTAGCAAAAGATCTAGCAGCAATCGACTCACAAGAACAAGTTGTGCTATGTGCAGTGTGTATTCCTTGCAGAGATATACCATAACCATAACCCCAATTGTAACCGTTACACGGTAACACCAGCTGGCTGCAAAGCAAAGTGTGGCTTAGTGGCGTTATATTGGGTGTTGGACCTACAACTGAGAAATCAAGGTAAACCATCTAGGTATATAACCAATACCAACATCAATTCAGCCTTCCATCCCTCCAGGGTATATAAACTGAGTACCAGTCCGTCCGGCTGAAGTTAGCACATGGCACATTCACCTGCATCAAACATACATGTGATCACACAGGGCAGGTGACGCTCAGTAACTGTGTGATGGGTTCCTGCCATACACGAGCTTTAGGTTCCTTTACCGTATGTGATAAGGTCTCGCAATGAGCGGCTCTCTAGTGCAAGTCGTGCAATGCGTGGCGCATACTCCTTGCGGACGTTTAGTCTCTGTTTCTCCGTCTGCTGCAGGCGTCCGTTGTGATGTGCCTCCAGGCGACTGAGCGACGTCTCAAAGATGGCGTGAGAACGACGAACGCTGTCCTTCATTTGCGCACAGATGCTCCGAGACAACCTACCAACAACCACCACAGAACACGATGATGCACCTCCTAGTGTACACGAACCAGCAGCAGAGAAGACACGGGGACAACTGCCCCACCCTAGATTTTGTGCACACTGCAAAACTGTTTGAAAATCTATTTCTTGTCAGAAATGCAAAACTGGAAGCTGAAGCCCCCTATTTTGGAAAAATTTAAAGCAAAATTAAAATTTTTAGCACGTCTGTCAAAAACTTGCAGCTGTCTGTCTCCCTGCCACTCCTACTTTTTCAACGCACAATGCCACTGAGATGAAAGATCCACTTGGCATCTGACACGGCCATGACACTTTGTAGACATAACATTAACAATAATGAAAATGACAAATGCTGCTGTAACCTCAGCAGAGATGGTCCTCGACAACCTACTGCAAAACCTAGTCCCTCATGTCCACGTCTTTCAGGCCTCTCCTCATAGTTTTGCACTAGCTGCTCACTCTCACCATTTACAACAATACATTTCCTCTGAACATTCAAAATTCCCTCTCCATGCTGTTTTTGCCAACAGCTAGAAAACTTTTTTCTACAAAATGGCTATTAAAAAGCCGTTTTAGGCACGACTGCACCCTTTGCACCTCAGGTCTGGCAGCTTCCGCTGACATTGTGCACTGAGGATTCACTGATTTCAAGTTATTAGAAACAGCACTGGTGGCTCTGCGAACACAAAGTAAATATCCAACAACTGATTCATTCATAGGTGTGAAGTTTTTTAAAACTTAACCATAACAAAAAATTTCTTTATTAGTCGAACAGGAAACGCATATTCTGAAACTAGAGCAGAAAAAAACTAAAATGAAGCTGAAGCAGACCGCTGGCAACGAGCATCGGTGAGTGATGACAAAACACTCGTGGCAACTCGACGTTTCCACGAATCATCCAACGATGCCGGAGTACGCATCAGCACTCCATGCATCAGCTGCATGACAAGCCAGCATTCTAGCACATTTCTCCATAAAAAACCTAGAGAGTCATCCCAAAGGTTTCCGGCCTCGACATATTAAACCAAAATATCTTCCACAATCTGTGCATCAGTGAAAAGTACATCCTTTACGAACTCTAATGAGTCAGTTGAGGATATGACATTTTGAATTTATGTAATCATATGTAATTTATGTAATTTATGACATCATATAGCTCTTGGAGCGCTAAAGCAAACAGCATAGAATCAGGCTCACTGTTGCATGACAATTTTCCAGTCTGTAGCTAAGTTTACCAAAGTGGAGCCCCATGGCATCTGATTTTGTGAAAGCCCTAACAAATACGTTTGTGAATTTCTCATTTGCATATGTGAATATACAATAGCCTACATATGCGCTGGCTGCAAATAAGAGCATTTGAGTCAATTACGACTTCATGCAAATACAAAGAGCATTCAAAAACTTTTGAGCCTCAATATATTGGACAAAATTTTTTATTGTCTATATATCAGTAAAAGGTATCTGCCTTGCCTATTCATATGAGCAGATTATGGAAGTGATGTCAATGTAATTTATGACGTCATAAAGCATTAACCTGAAACGACCTCCGCTACAATCCCTGAAAATTTGCTGAATGTAGGGTCCATAGCTTTTTTGCTAGACCAAAAAACACGGGTTAAGTGGATGGCAGGTCTAGGCGTAGCAGATTTCCTCTAAAATGGAGTCTTTATATTCTGTTGAATACTCCTTCACAACCGATGGCAACCAACTGTAAATGTTGCTCTTATGCTGATGATAGACAGAAAACTTTTAGCACTGTTATGGCAAAATTTTTCGAATATGGCAGTAACAGTTAAATTCTGCATCAGTTTGGCATTAATTTGGCAGCAGCAACTAGTAACTCTACTGCGGACAGTACTATCGAAAATTTGGCATTTTTTGTCAGTTTTATTTTCAGCGAAATTTATCGGCAAATAAAATACATTGTGATGACCTGCTTCATTTTCTCGATCAGTGTTTTGATGAATGACGTTCCTGTACTCGGTGAGATGCTCACGTGGTAAGCAGCATTCAGAATCTGTCAACACATTCAATGTTTTCCAATGTACACTAATCACTGTCACTGTCAAGCCTGTGGGAGAGAACGGTGGCTCGAATGAGGGGCCTGGGGTCGGCTCACAAAATTTAAATGGCTTGGTAGTGCAAACAGTCAAAATGCTTAACTCACAACAGAAAGGTTGTAGCTTCAACAGCCGGATGGGTCATATGCTGGTTTTTAATGCATTTCTTAGTGTTCATACTACATTTTGTTTCTTTTATGTGTACTTCTTTTATGTGTGTGTTTTTGTGTTTTTATGTGTTGTTTGCTGTGTGTGTCAATGGTCCCTTGTGGACTGATTTTCAAATAAATGGAATGGAATGGACTGATCAAGTGACTATTACTATGTAGACATATAACCACAACCACCAAGGTCAAGTTGCTCGACTCTTGACTTCTGTCTCTGCAGAGTAGATAAACTGTGCAACGATCTACTTGACTGGGGTTCAGGCAGAGTGAGTTGGGTGGCAGGTGTGATCCTATATGGCAAGTGACATTTCTTAGATAATCTGTGACAGATTGCAATTGAGAGCTATAAACAAGACAGAGAGACAAATGCATCCGTGATACGAAGAAGGGTAAAGCTTGCGGCCCTGATGATCTATCTGCTGAGGATTTGTTGTACGCACATCCATCTCTTGTTGTACACTAGTTATATTGTTCAAGGCTATTTTGCTACATGGCTCAGTACCAGACAATTTTGGTGCAGGTGTCTCTGTCCCGTTGATTAAAGATAAAACAGGTAATGTTAATGATGTTAATAACTACTGTATCATTACATTGTCACCAGTAGTCTCTAAGTTGTTTGAAATGGTAGTGCTGTAGCTTCTGGTAAAACATCCAAGTTTTCATTGCCTATGATGGTGCTTGGTGGTACGACTCTGTGTTGGAGTTCTTCAATCAAGTATTTAGGTGTTTATTTGCTTGGTGGAAGTTCATTAAAATTTGACATTACGCCTGTTAAATGGGCATTTTATGCTGCATGTAATAGTATTTTTATGCACGGTGGTGATGTTGATGAGTTAGCCCTATAATAATAATAATAATAATAATAATCTGACTTGTAAAGCGCCAGTATGTGCTAAAAAAGACTTCAGTGGCGCTGGCGGATAGAACTAGTCGCTGAGGTTAAATGTCTGACGGAAAATGTG
>Ga0056128_1005319_pt1 | contig 16197 bp, 8 predicted proteins | sample WorMetLIZISLAND2_FD_71113 | JGI IMG/M metagenome (GOLD analysis project Ga0056128, IMG submission 71113) | Marine gutless worms symbiont microbial communities from Max Planck institute for Marine Microbiology, Germany - Olavius geniculatus... ... | reverse complement strand
TTGGTCATTCTTTTTTGACAGAGCTGAAGGTCGATCAACCCGCGGTCACAGTTGGAAGCTGGTCAAGAATCACTGTCGCTGTAACAGTAGACTTGAGTTCTTTTCTCAGCGAGTCATCAATCGTTGGAATAGTTTGACAGAAGAAGAGATTGGTGTGTCATCAGTGAATGCTTTCAAGAGTTGTCTAGAGAAAAGAAGAAATCGTCAGATGGACTTCTTTAAAGACATATAGTCTCCAAGTCTTAAAGGCTGCATGATTCCGGATCAGGATGATAAACTGGATGAACATATTGGATATCAAGGCTAGGTGCAGCCGCACCTGGTGAGTAACCTGGTGAGCAATGATGCACCCATTGCATGCGAGTTCGCGTGTGGACCAGGATCCACACTAGCGAATTATTTGTGATCCCTGAATGGACTGCGGAATCTTTCTTAGACGAAAAATTGTTGGTTTTCATTGGTAATATTTTATTACTAAGCATTTTGAAAGGTATGGCTAATTTTCATTTTGTTTTAGTCATTAAATGGGTGACTTTTTGACTTATGAATCATTTTTATCAAGTTTTATTTCAACATTTTATGCAGCTTTTGGTAACTGGGCCTATAGAGATGAGATGAGCTGTCATTTTACATGGTAGTAAACACTGTGGATGCAAACGGACTGGATCAAAGTTTACATACTGCTGCAAGTGCGGATCTCAATTCTCAAATCAGAATCTGTGGATGAGTGTGGAATCACAAGTCGAAAATCCACACGTCTCTGCTGCTAAGCTATAGTGCAAAGACAGTGAGTGTAATCGACTGTTTACATGCAAGATTTTAGTGGCAAAATTGTGACAATATGTTTGACAAGCCATAACAGTTCAAACGTAGACAATTAGGGATTGATTCATCTACAAGACGGTCGACTGTTCTGACATAAAACGGACGTACAATGTTAGAATCTGCCGATTTATTGGCGCTTGTTTGGCATGCATTATCCAACTTTGCAGATGGCTTGCAGCTTCTAATGTTTTGGCAGACGGTGCAGCATTATTTCCAGAGTGCCCTGGTGATTGGAAAATCCTGTTTTAAAGCACCCCAGCATAGTATTCGATCAAAATCTTATTGTAATTGATCAAAATCCTATACCCCCATGTTATTTTTGGCTGCTCTTGGTACCAAGCATCTGTGCTAGTGTTAAAATTGGCTTCACATAAATTTTATGTTGTTTATATGTTCATGTATGTCATTTGTTCCAAAAAGTGAAATTTTCACGATAGTTTCCCTTTGAGTGTGCTGTGATCAGTGTGTAAGTGAATGATTGTTGTGTTGAGACATTAACCTGCTCCGTTTAGCAGTTAATTGGACCAACAGTTTCCGGCTCGGTCTTGCCTTTAGGACCAGTTAACCGGTTAACCATTAACAACCCTAGTTGTGTTTGGTGTGCGTTTGCTTCAGAGTGGAGGAAAACAAGTGTGAGTATGAAAGAGAGCAAAAGTTCTGTAACAATTCGACGTCGAACGCACCGGATTTCAAATGGCACCAGCTTGCTTGGTTTCCGAACACGGTCGTCATCAGCAGCAGCAGCTGACGAGCAGCAAGACATCAGTGACGACGATGAGTTTGATGCATTTGCCGAACACCAGCGATCATTCATTGCAGGACCCAGGATGATTCGGATGATTATGTCATCGCAGAAATCTATGTTTTGGAGTCTTGTTGCATTGCGACTGCTGAATGCGTTAATGATACAAACGTCCTATGTGCCCGATGAATACTGGCAGTCTATAGAAGTAGCACATCGTATGGCTTTTGGGTAAGTCGATTCGCAACTGCTTTTCCATAACTGCTTTTCCATAAATTTTATATAATAGGTCGACTATCCACAGTTTTTGATTTTATGCAAATTCTTCTGTGTTGCAATTTTTTGGCAAGTGCTCTAATTTACTAGCATTCTATGAACAATAGAATGTGCAGCATAGTTTCTTCTAATCTTCTTGTCCATGTTTGTTTTATTATGCAAAGAATTAGACATTCAAGCAAGGCTAGTTAGACAAAAGTTATATAGTAACAGCAGAAAGTTTTTTGTTGCAGGTATGGTTATTTAACTTGGGAGTGGCGTAATGGACTGAGAGGGTATATGTATCCGACTTTGTTTGCTGTCATTTATAAGTTGCTTGGCATATTACATATTGATTCTCGTACTCTTGTGGTAAGTACGACTCGTGATTTAAAATTGTAGAATCGGTACTTGTTTTTCACTTTTTATATAGTTTTTAAAAATCTTTTGTAACGAATTTGAATGATAATTTTTTTATGAAACATTGTTGTGAAATGCACTTCGTATAACTAAGGCCAAACTTAATTCATGATTCCACAGATGTGACATAATCTGTTGTAATCGGAATTTTTCCATGTAATTTCAAATGTTCATGAAATTGCATGCAGCCACACAGTTGTAAGATTTTTGTATTTTTTGGTATTTTAGATCGATTTCTCGATGTTTAGTTTCCAATTTTTGGTACATTACTGATGGCGATGATTGATGTTTTGAATGAAAAATTAATATGGTAATTATGATAGTGAGTGAGTTGGCTAAACTGCCTTTAAATACAAGTTAATAGGTTTTTACACGCGAAAGCAGCTACTGCTTTCAGCGCATCTTAGCCATTGCAGTTCTGTCCGTCCGTCCGTCCGTCTGTCTGTCACTTGGGTGGATCAGTCAAAAACGGTGCAAGCTAAGATCACCAAATCTTCACCATCGGCTACCTGGAAGACTCTAGTTTCAGGAACCATAAAGCTTTTCCATGAATTCAAAGGGGGTCACCCGAACGAGGGCGCTAAATGAGAGGAAGGTGGGCAAAATTTGCGATTTTTTGGCCAATAAGTCGCTGTATCGCAGTAACGGTGCGAGATAGGGCCTAGGTTACTATTAATCACTATTAGGAAGTCGTACACTGGCTCTCGATTGGCGCCAAATTCAATGACCTTGAATGACCTTGAACGCCAAAATAGTGGGTTTTATGGATTTTTTGGCAATTTCAGGTTGCGACACAAGTCTATTTCATTCACAAGATGGCGCCACAGAACTATCGTTAAGCGATCCAGGTAGAGAATTTGGTATTTGTATATTAACTTAGCATGAACGTCGCAATTTTCAGCTAAACTACTGAACCGGAACTGCTATAGGCTTTCGCGCGTCTCGTGAGCATTAGCTCAAATTTCTTGTATAGTAATATGATGTGCATATTATGCACATGTTTCGCCATCGATATATTTCACTGTAGGTATGCATACTGGTAGAAAGGAAAATTACAACAATTTTATGCCAGCTTAGCCATCCATGTAATTTCCATGTAATTTGTATTTTTTTCTCCGTGAATTAGGTTAGGCCCCACGTATAACTCGTCTAATTTCTTATCTATGATTGATGTTTGCTGTTGTTGCACACGTTGTGTCTAGACGAAGGTGCCTCGTCTGCTTCAAGGTCTCTTTGCTGCCGTTGGTGATCTCTATGTTTTTCGTCTGTCTCTGCGCCTCGCTGGAGCTCGGACAGCTCGCTGGACGTTGTTGTTTCAGTTGACCTCATGGTTTACCTTCTACAGCTGTACGCGCACACTCACCAACAGTATGGAAGCAGCCCTGACAGCCATTGCCTTGTACCATTACCCATGGCCCGGCAAAACTCCAAGGTTTAACTACTTAGCTTGTAGATTTGCTAACGACTTTTTTGTCATCATGTGCTATATATTACGCTTTTTAAGGAGTTGTTGGGGGGGGCTACCTGGTAATAGAATTTGATGAATAACAGATGTGATAGACCAGATATATTGGCATTATTTGATGCTGTTCTGCAAAAACTTCGAAAATAACTAATGTGAGTAACAAGAACTTTTGGGCACATCTTTTCCATGCGTTTAACTTGAAAGATGTGTGAAAGCAGAGTTTTGTTTGGTTGACTAGTTTATGTAGTTATTTGAATAGATTCCAGATTATTCTGGGTTCTTATGGCTGTTATGCTAGTCAGCTGATCATCTCAGAAGTCGGTTTCCTTGTGAATGAATTTGATTATGTTTTGCTGGCATAACAGCCATTTTAAAACTTGTCCTAGCTATGTTTGTGATATTTTGTCATGAGTTGAAAGCTTTTTTAACTTTAATGCGGTGCGAATGGTATAAATTTGTGGGATTTAATGTGTAGGAAGACACATTGGTATTACTTGACTCTGGTGGCCCTTGCTGTTGCCGTACGTCCGACGGCTGCAATTATCTGGTTTCCGTTCTGTGTCTTGCATGTAGTGTCATCACGGCGGTCTCTGTGGAGACTAATAAACCACTACGTATGGAGAGCGTGAGTAGTGCTGTATTTCCCTCACTTCAGTGGTTGTGGAAGGGTGAGGGTAGGGTCTGAAATTTAAAAAAAAATTATGCAGAAATAATGCATTTTTTGTGCAAAAGTTTAACTTGGTTATAAAATGCTCCAGTCAATAGGGGGGAAGAGGGAAGCGGCTGTCCCCTTTACTCCCTCCCCTCTCCTGAAATCGTTATACAATACTATGCTATACTGATCAAATTTATAAAGCACCATATGCGGAGCTACTGCATATTATAATAACTGTTTTGAACTATCTCGAGTGCTGTTGTAAATGAATTCTGATGATTGTGTGTTTGTTTGTTTTTCCATAATTATGTTGCATTTAATGTTGTGCAATACCTGAAATTGGAGCCAAATAATGATACCGTACAGGTATCGAGTATCTCGATACCAGAATTTTATATGAAACAGTGGTCACCAAGCTCGTCAAGAGGACAGTAAAGTTTTCTCATGCCCCGCGACATTTGAGTGGTCCTGTCGTCGCTTGGAAATATATGTTTACTATATGTTTGACAAGCCTTAATTTGACGTGCTTTTTTCGTTGCTGTCATGCAGTGTGCAGTAATTGTCAGCAGTAGAGCGATTCAATTGCAAACTGTATAGTATCAAACTGGTATTGTCACGATACTTGGCGGTTTCGTGGCATCACGATATATCGAGACCTCTTTGATACTGGTATCGAAACGTTGGTATTCAAGATACTTATCGAGGTATCGAAGGTATCGCACAACACTAGTTGCATTACACTGCAATGTAAGCCATTGTTATGGCAATCTTAATGCATTGAGAAGAAATTTATTTATTATCATTTAATTGCAAATGTTCATTATTAATGAAATAGATGTAGAATCATTGCATAACATGGGCGATTGTACTTTGTGATTGTTTGCACATTTGGATATTAGTCGCTTTCATATATTCAGTCTGATGCAAATGTGTATTTTAGTCTTTTGGTGATTTTGCTGTCTCTGGCGGTTGACTGGATATGCTATGGAAAGCTCGTTAATGTATATTACAACTTCCTAGAGTTTAATTTCCTTTCTGACCTGGGAAGTTTCTATGGAACTCATCCGTGGCATTGGTACCTGAGTCAAGGGCTTGTTGTTCTGCTTGGAAGTCACATAGTTCCTCTGTTGTATGCTGCTCGGAAAGGCATTGAACCATATTTCTTGGCTGTTATTGCTTGGACAGTACTGATTTATAGGTACGTTCACCCATGATAATTTTATTTAGAACTCATAATATTAGTAGCGCACTTGTATCTGAGTATTTTATTTTTAAAAAATAAGTTCCGGTTCATTTGTTATTGTTTAAGTGGTAATAACAATGTACCGTGGCTGGACAAAATAATCTTTGCAGTTATCACGCTCTACTGTTAGCACTTTTTCAGTGCTTTCTTAGCTAGTTTTTGCTATTTACAGGGTGGGCCAAAAAAACCGGACCTGTTTGAGCGTTGATGACTCAGCGATGGTTAGTGGTAGAAAGACGTGTAATACGTCAAAAGTTTCAGAATGCTGTAAAGAATAAATGACAAATTTGTTTTTTTGGCCCACCCTGTAATTTGTTGACCCAGCTTACAAAATTTTTGTTGTTGTTGATGTAACGAGCCCAGTCAGGTGCTGATTATATGGGGGAGGTGGGCAGATGTCCCGAAGAAGAGGAATTCCACCAGATAGTCCCACTTGAGGGTGAGTCCAGGTTTCCATCTCTCCCTTGTGGAGTTGACAGCCATTTCATTGAACAGGGGCACCACTCAAAGGCGGCTGTTGTTGCCCACAGCTGACAAACTGGCAGGCGTTGTCGGTTGTCGTTGTTGCCACAAGGTGGTCGTTGGCAAACGTTGACGGTTGATGTGAGCTGCCGAACCGCTGTCAAACTGCACCGGTTTTTCATGTCCGGGGGTCCGCGGACTTCGAGGATGAGGTGACTGCCTGAGTTTAGCCTACAGCTGGCCATGTGTGAGCACACTGACTGGCTGTAGTTGCCAGGAAGGGGTGAGGGGAGTGGGGTTCTCGTGGAGATATCAGATGGTCTGCTATGTGAGAGGCTATACCAACAGGCAGGGGCTTCCACCTCACTGAGGCTGCTCTCCTTTTCACCCCCGGAGGGGCTAGCTAGTGCCTGCAGGTCACGAGTATGAGCAAGACTGTCTCTGCATCAACACAGCCGGGGGCTATTGTGAATCAGTAGCAGCAAATTATTAAACATATGACAATTGGTGTTATGATTTTTCTTTACAATTGTTACTTTTTTGCGCTTTGTTCAACAGATATCATATTTATTATTTGAATAGGCTGAACAAAATTGAATTCCTGGAATCAGAACTGCTGTGTGTATGTGCAGTTATTACACTTTTTATCTGTACTTTTTGTTATCTGTTATGGCAATTGTTACTGTTTTTATTTAATACTGTTAGCCTTCTGTGGTGCATTATTTGCTTTAATGAGGAGGTTGTGCATTTCAGTCTGTTGAGTCACAAAGAGTTTCGGTTCTTGATGGGGCTTCTGCCGTTGGTCATGCACGTCTGCGGGTGTACGCTGCATCAGTTGCTTGATCCCCCCAGCACAGATATGGCTGCTGCTAGCACCGGAAAACACGAGGGTCAGTCAAACAACAGCCCTTCAAGAGCTGGAAAGCTCGACTCTCGTGTACGCTGGAGAACATTTGTTGTCATCTGTCTGATTTCACTGAATCTGCCGATTGCTCTGTATGCATGCCTGATCCACCAACGAGGCACGATAGACGTCATGACGTTCTTGTATTCCGAGGCACAGAAACCGGTCTCCAAAGACCTGATGAGCATCTTGTTCCTGATGCCGTGCCATTCCACACCTTTCTACAGGTGTGAACGCTTTTCATTTTGTAACAGTACTAGATGATTAGGTTAGATACCTTCATTAGTTTTTTTATGTCATATGAATATGACATGATGTGATGTAACATGCACCAAAAGAGGTTTCCCCAAGTCTAGCTGACCAGGAGAGAAAATTAATTTAAAATAATCTAAATCAAAAACCAACTATCTTAGTGTCCAGAATATGTAAATGCAGTCATTGTGTTATATGGTGTGTTTAATGTAGTCATTATGTGATTTCTTAATGCAGTTTACACGTGATACAAACAGTAGCCATAGTTTTTTTGTTGTATAAACTTTTTCAGGTTACCATAGACATGCATATACTTATCTATGTACAAATAGTTGGTGAACACATTACACTGGCACTCATAGGCATTAGTGAAAACTCTAAATAAAAGAACCTACTGTATATGTAAACATTATTCTCGCCCAAGTTGTTTTAGCAACTGATTGTTTTGTGCAGCTATATCCACCGCAATATCACAATGAGATTTCTGACTTGTGAACCGAATCTTGCACATGTCAGTAACTACACAGACGAAGCCGACATATTCTACTGCAGTCCCGATTCATGGCTGGCCGCTAACAATTTCACCAGCGATGCCACAGCAATGGCCGAGTTGCCAACGCATCTTGTTATGTTTGACGAGCTTCATGTACGAACAGCGGCTGTGCTGCGTGACTCAAGACTTGGCTACAGACAGTGTGGCCAGTTTTTCCACACTCACTTCCCTGAGGGACGTGTCAGCATGTACGTGGTCGTGTTGTGCAGTGCTCGCTGGACGGAGGCCGTCCGACAGCATTCCATTCGATTTCCTCATCACCTCTAACGCAGGGTGGCCCAAGTCCTTGAAAAAGTTTTCACTTTTTCTCGCTCCTGGAGTCTTTGAAAACCAAGTACGGTCTTCAGAGTTTTGGAATTTGTCAGAAGAGGGTTCTAAACAAGTCGTTGAATTTCAGTGCTTCAAAAACGGTCGTGACCGTGATGTGAATATTATATTTACAAGATGCATGTAGAATCATTTAACTTGACGTGGTAAAATATTGCGGGAATAGTCTGTTAAAAGTACAGTTTGAAAGTCCTTGAATTTTGTTGCCCCCAAACTGTGTCCACCCTGCTAAGGTTATCTGAGTTGTGACATTAGTCAAAATATGAAAATTTTCTTTGTCTAAGGTAGCCTGAATAACAAGCAGTATTTCTAGGACAAAGCATCAGATGATTAGAATGAGTAGGTCCGGGCTTGATTGGTGGAAGAGAAAAAGTCTAAGAGACACTCGCCGCTTGAAGACCGAGAGCGATTGTGAAAGTAATGTCCGATGGAAGGTCATTCCATGGGCTGGCACCAATGACCAGAAATGTCATTTTTTGTTTGTACTAATTTCACGTCATTTATAGATATCACAAAGCCAGGTCATCAAATGAAAAACCATGGCATAATTTTATTACAGACTTTTGTGATTCATGAAGAACCACTGTGTGGAAATGTAATTTGGCATTTTGCCATTTCTGATTATGACTAATGGGAAAAAAGAAAAATAGGGTTCCTATTGCAAACTGTGATTTTTAGAGCTGTCAAAGCGTTAATTTTTTTAATGCATTAGCGTTAATTTTTAACGCATTAATTAACGCACCCAGGCCCGTCGAGGAGAACAGGGGGTAAGTTACCCCGTGCTCCACGACGTTTGGGGGCCTGCCTGTAGAATACAGAAAGTTAGAAACACATTTTAAACGTATAATCAACAATAACTGCCGACATAGCTAGCATAGAAATCTATTAGCCTGTCGTCAAAATAATTATTTATTTACAGTGATGGAATGGCAACTACAGTTTAGTTACTTGAATTCATTTTATTATCAAATAACCACAGTTTAACGGAATATTGGAACTATTGCTTCACTGAATTTAGTAAATTAATATAAATTTACGTATGTGCATTAATTTTTTTAACACTAGTTAATTTTTTAACGTGCATTAATTTATTAACGCATTAGCACGTTAATTAATGCGTTAATTTGACGGCTCTAGTGATTTTGTAGCTGAGTCTGGTTTTCTGTGTCATTGTCTTGGTTTCAACGTTCTGTACTGTATAAATTTGTGCTACAACTGAGTTAAATGTTTTTTACTGTAAATATGTTCATGGACCTGTTTGATATCTTTGCATTGTGTAATGTGAAAATGTACATTTTGTTATGTGCATGTTTTGTTTATTAGTCATTTTTAGTTATACAGTTCAGGGTTAAAGCACAGCCATTCTCGTATAAAATACTATGATACAGTCTACCAGTATTGACTGCTGTTGGAGTTTTCACTACCAGATTAGTCCAGGTCCCCAAAAAGTTTTTGTTCTTGTTAGACTGTCACTGAAAAAATGACATCAAAGCAGTGTAAACTGTCTGGCAGCAGTGCAAACTGTGTGCGTAGTGTGTGTGTTTGTAAAATATTGCATGCTGCATAGTATGTAGGTTATCAGGCTGTAGCAATTGCAATGTGTAGCTGCGTTAATGCAATATACTGTGGCGATGATCAGTTACAATATTAGCCATCACCAGGGCCCAGTTTTCCGCGGGCTGCAAAATTGAACCGAGCCACGGAATTTGCCCTTTCCGCAGAATTTTCATATTTCCGCTGAATTTCACAAAATTTGAGAAATGACCAGCGTTTAGTACGATCATTGGCTTGATGATGTAAATATTACTAATTGTGCACTAATTATATCACGGAAAAAATCCAACTGAACTGCGTAAAACTGTGTGTCCTAGTAATAGCTGTCGCAATACGACATAATGCGATTTGACAGATTGCATTTTTCAAAAGAAAAAACGATTGGTATTTTTCCTGTATGTGGCCCGCATAATTCAGCACAATGCCAGCCTTCAGTAACTGAAGTTTCTGAACAGGATAGAGCTCGGTTTACTCGCAAACGGAAGGCTGCGGTAAGCGGCGGAATTTGGACGATTTTGCCGTGGTTAGGCGCAGAATTTTGCAAACTGGCCGGCGGAATTTGGCAAAATTTTCCACGGAAAACTGTGGGCCCTAACCATCACTTCATGATCTCGGCAGATTCATTTGAGACTGTTGCGAACTTGTGAGCATTTCGCTGTTGTGCCTTTCATGGTTTACAGTTCACGTTCACGAGCAAATACATATTTTGGTTCATTTGTCTGTTTCACTGTCCATAACTCATGTCCTGATCTCAGTAGTTCAGTTAGTACGTTATTTATATAGCACAATTATAGCAAATGACACATTGAACCCCAGTAAGAACACTAAAGCAGGAAACCCAGCTGTCGCTAAGATAGCCGACCGTACTGGTTGTCAGTGACCTTGAAGGTCATGCAAGGTCGACGACTTTCATCTCATCTGAAAAGGCGTATGCCACTTCCTATTAGTGATTAATAGTAACCTTGGCCTTATTTCTCACTGTTTCTGAGATATGGCCAGTTTTCCGTTGAATTTCCTACCCCCTTCATTTAACCCCCAATCTGAAAATGTTTCCCTTGCACTACATTGCTGAAATTTTGCATGCCTAGGTTTATGGCACATGACTAATTATTTGTGTGTGAAAAGTTTTTCCATAATTGTGACCTAACGCTTAGCCACAATACATCTGTGACAGACGACAGACGCACGGACGGATGACAACTCTACCAATAGCTCGACCGTTACTTAAGTACGGTCGGCTAACCAGTACACTTTGAGTTCATGCCTAAAACTACCGTTACTACACAACAGTGTAGTGTTCACTTAACATGTGCATAGCATATCACGTTTAACTGGGAAGATTATTCTTCTTCTTATGGCGTACTCTTTATTATTAGAACTACCATTATTGTTAATTACATATGCACGCCTATGATGGAGTTCTTACAATTTTAGGTTTAACTCATTTTTGTGTGTTTGTGTAAAGGTTAAACTTTCTGTTTCTTTATTGTAAAGGTTAAACTTATGTTCTCTTATTATGTGTTTTAGTGCATGTTGCCTGGAAAGGCCGTGGCCTATACTGCTTTGGGCAAGACGTTAAACCCTACTCACTCACTCACTCATGTCACATTTACAGCAGTGTTTCTAGGAAGAACATCTCTGCACTTTCTTGCATGGCTCAATCTTCACTCAAACTGCTTTTCATGTGTTTCATTCAAATTCTTCAAGTGACCGGGTGAGAGTTTCACATCCCACTCAACACATTATTGGTCATTTCCGAGCAGGGTTTCTATGGATTTTCTGTAGCAAAATTCCCTGACTTTTCCAGTCATGGAATGACAATTTCCCTGACATTATCGAAACAATAACCCTATCACACAAATGTCATAAATGGTATTAAGTAATGGAACGGTATTAACAGAGCAATATGCAAACGACTGAGGCCTTGGTTGGGGATGGGCAGGGGGCAAAGCCCCCTTAAGCTAAAACACATCTAGCTTTTGGACGTTCAATGGAAGCCGCAGATTTGCCTGCTTTTTAATATTTGGAGATGCAAAAATCACAGTTATCTGTCATCTGCATTTTCCAAGATCATTTTCCCTGACTTTTCAAAAATAATATTTTTCCCTGACATTTCCCTGACTTCCCTTGACAACACAGATTCCCTGACATTTTCCAGTTTTCCCTGACTGTAAGAACCCTGTCTGAGATGCATAACTCCAGCCAATCGAGTGTCCTAATGCTAACAGAAATTGGCAAAAATCAAACTTTTTCTAACTGGTTGCTTTTTTCAGTTCACCCAGTTGTGCAAGAAAACAAAGGGTTAAAAACAGCATATTTTACACCCTACACCCTATTTACACCCTATTTTACATGCATATAGGCATCTCGGATGTCTCGGATGCAGAATCTGAATATACAAATGACTGTATCTAATAACTAGAGCCCATCGGCTTCCACATGCAGGCATTCCAAGCACAAATAGCAGCTAGCTAAGTTTACTTGCAAATGGGAGGCCAAACCTGCCAGCAGAATGAGTTACAGCATGTGCACAGTATGCATATTACAGTATGTATATAGAACAAGTTCAAATGCTGGAATCCATTTAGGGCACGTTGCACCAACGTCGTTCACGTTAAACTTTGAACCCGGGTCAAATCTGAATTTGAATCTAGTTCAGCAGTTAATTGTGTTGCACCAAAGCGGTTCATGCGTTGTGATCTCCATTCAATTCTGAACTGCCATCTGACCACCGATCAAATTTTGATCTCGGTTCAACTGGCGGTTACACATGCACACTAGGCAATAAATATTTTCCGTGATACTACTGCTGCAATAAATTGTCTGATTCGAATCTCATACTGTTCAAAAAAACTTCTTCATATCGAATTATAAGACCTCTAATGCAATTATTCTGATGATCTGGATATGTTAGATTTCTACTATATTCGTTTTATGTTCTCTTTGTGCTCGATGAATTAACAAACAGATGAATAAATCGCATTTTTCGGTGGTGATGTTTCGTTGTTACGGTAAACATACGATCGAACCCTAACCAAAGCCACAAAAACTCATTCATATTTATTTAAGACGTCAAATTTAATTATACTAGATTTGTGCTATATCTGTTTTCTGTGGTCTTTTTGCTGGATAAATTAATTAATGGATAAATAAACAGCATTATAGAGTGCCGATGTGTCGTTGCTATGCCGTAGCTACGGTAAACATATTATCTTGACAACGGACGTAGAATAATTAACAAATATTTATTGGAACACAAAATGCATATCTTCGGAACTTTATCATGCAACTGTTGATGCGAAAATTCTGTGCTAACTTCAGGGAAGCTTAAAATTCGAACAAATTTATGGCCAATCTGTACTGGACTGTTTTGTAAGCATTGTGTGTGACTGTGACGTCACTTTGATCTAGGTTCAGCTGAACCGAGATCATCAACGACGTTGGTGCAACGCGCCCTTAGTGTCAGCACATACCCGTACATTCATTGCAAGTTAAGAAAGGAAAAGTTGACCATAACCATATACTTACAAGGCATGACAATCTAAACTCATTGGGTAAATAACAAAAATTGTTTTTGCAAGTTATCTAGGATTTTGATTTGATGCCAGCCTATTAGCAGCATGTAATATTCGACATTCTCTCCACTAATAATAACAAGCATGGACAGTATCTTAGCCTGCTAACTGAGCTTTGAAAGTGATATATTCAAATCACAATTAAACTGATCCTTGATTAAGCACAATACTGAACATTATTGCAAAGTCCATCACAGCTGGAAATATGACATATACTGTGTCTCAAAATGTCACTTCATCTTCACACAATAGGTTATTACCGGTACACGGGAATATAGTTGTCAGCTGGGAAATTTCTACCATAAACTTTCGAGGAAAATAGCAGTGAATTTCCCAAAAAAATTATGCCGATATTTTTGGAACACTGTCCAGCAGAAAAGGACTTCTAAAAACTGCAAAATGAGTCAAATTGCAAACGACAATATTTACAATAATGGTAAACAGTCAGACATGGCAGGCCAGCTGGACATGGCAAATGTCGCGTCGATTCCACCTATTGATTTCACATGGAACCTCTATGGGAATCTTCCAAGGAATCTTTCAAGCTCATATGTTTGATATCAATACGGACGTCATAATGGCTTTGCTGCTGCAGTAATTACTAACTTTTCCAGAAATTTCCGGTATATTTCAAGGAAAATTCTTGAAAGTTATCTTCCGAAAAAGTCACAACCTTAGGTCGGAAAATTTCACCATATATACAGTCTGAAAACAAGAGCACAATAGTTACTGTAACTCAACAATTTTTGTATAAACAATTTGCAGGCTTGATGAAGTGACATGTTTTTGAGACACTGTAACTGTCAACGCAATAGCATTGACGTTACTGTCAGCGATCATGGAGATAAATTATCTTCTAATCGTAAAGTGCACATGAATCAGAAGAACTGTTCGTCGACTCCATAGCCAGACAGTTCAAGGTTTCTCTGTTGCATCATCCGGTTCTGTACCTTGACAGCAATGCATATCTGCCGTTCCTGGTGGATTTTATCACACAGATCCGCATTATCCAGCTGAAATAAACCAACAACCGCTTATATGTCAGCAAGTTGTCTTATTTGTTTTATTCTACTATACAGGGTGTGCCAAAAAATGACCCAACTTGTTTTTGTCAAAACTTTGTCAAATCTCCACTAAATTTGATAATTTTTGGAGTAGAGATAGCCAAGACGATAGAAATATGCGATTTGTCCAAATTGTTACATTACATGGTGATTATCAGTATCAGATTGCTCACTTTTTTATTATCAATCTGACAGAGTGCCATGTGATGTAATAATTTTGTGGTATTAAATACTTTACGTTGAAAATAGCAGACAATAAAATAACTGATTGATGAGCTTAAAACACATTTTATCCACGAATGAGTGCTGTGCATTTTGATCAGTTGATCGTTAATGCTGCTATCAGCTGTGGCGTCATGCCATTGGGTGACTTCACTTTTTGACTAAAACTTTCACTGAGCCTTTTCGCTGAGCAAAAGCTAAAGCTAAACGCAAAAGTCTGTACTTAGACCAAAGTTTAACTAAACGATTAAAAATGGTGGAAAACCGGTGAACCTAACAGAAAATAAATCAACCAGTTATGCTTGGACTTGCTTATTTAATTGTGCCACACATGCAAATGACGTAATTACGTAACGTCTTACGTTATTGTGTAGCCATTATGGCATTTATTTTTGGTACCAGACTGTTTTAATTTACTAAACTATACGTGTTAGTCGCCATGTTTTTGCTCAGCGAAATCACTTCACTTTTTGACTTAAGTAGGTACTTAGACTGAAGCTTAGGCTGGGCAAATGTCTCAGCAAAAGTCTAAGTCAAAAACTGAAGTTGCCCATTGTATACACTTTGGGCATAAATTCTGATAATTTGGCAGCAAGTTCTTACACAAACTGATAATTCTGCTAAACAAATTGCATTTTAGTTTATTGTGTGCTTAATAAGGTCATTAAAACTTTTACAGAACAACTGAGCATTATGCAACAATTTAAAGCATCTACATTTTACATGGTAGTGCACTGACATAAACTATGTGAGGTGGACAATCGTCTTGGCTACCTCTGTGCCAAAAATTCTCAAATTTGGTGTAGATTTGACGAAGTTATGACTAAAACAATTGCGCCATTTTTTGGACAAGCTATACATAGACCAGAATCTTGATTTTTATGATCAATTAGAATAAAGAAATGTTGGTGTTATTCAGCAACAACAGTTAACATGTGAAAACAGTATCAACATGTATGAAGTGCCCGTTAAAGAAAGTTCTTGTGTCTCACTTGATAATACTGAAATCAAAATAATGTGATGCCTCTAATTACGCCGACAGCCTATAAATAAAACTGTGGACAACATGCAGTAGTTCTGGTAGTTTTAAATAATCAAGAAATTGTATGTGTTAAGTTAGCTGGCATTGTTGACCTTAAGGCTTTCGGGCAACCAGGCTCAGTTGTATTGGATGTTATGTTATCAATCATTAGTCCGCCTGGAAATGACAGTTTTCGGAGCAGACTTATGTTTTACTGCAGATGTTTTTTTTATATTTTATTTCAACGCGAGATTTCCCAAGATGCGTCAGCCGATCGGCGTGAAATTTTGCACAGTGATCAGTACTAGGCCAAGTTTTATAATGCCGGTCCAAAATTTTGGAGGGGGGCCAGCCCCCCCAAAAAATTTAGGGGCCACAAACATGCAAAATTCGGCATGATTTTGGACAACACAACTTTAAAGTTTGGCGGCGAATATCTCCAGAACAGATAATGATATTCGAAATCGGACAATTACATTTCCTACCGAGATTCCTCTCGCGTTCGGCAAACTTTGGTCTACTAACCAGGGAGATCTACACTGTGTCTCAAAAAAAACCGGACCCCTGCTACCTTTTGCAATAACTCCAACAGTTCTGGTTCAATAGCAATAGATTTTGACAAAAATAATCGTTAGAGAATCAGCACTTAATAGCATGT
>Ga0056128_1005316_pt1 | contig 16198 bp, 11 predicted proteins | sample WorMetLIZISLAND2_FD_71113 | JGI IMG/M metagenome (GOLD analysis project Ga0056128, IMG submission 71113) | Marine gutless worms symbiont microbial communities from Max Planck institute for Marine Microbiology, Germany - Olavius geniculatus... ... | reverse complement strand
CTTCTTCTTCAGTAGATGGTCAAACTTCAACTTGTTGAAGACTCCAGACCATGTCGGGTAGTTGACAGTGTGAAGTGTAGACGTGTTATGCCAACAGTCACAATGCCATAACGACTGTCGGCATGTCCCTTGCTCCTCACGGAAGGGTCGCGACGCCCTTTCACCAGTAAAAATGCTAAGTACCAAACAGTACTTTCACTACTAACCCTAAACACTAACCCCAACTCCAACCTTATCCCTAGCCATAGTCATAATATTAATAATAAATCTTTTTTTTTGCCTAAAACACTAGCGCTTCCTTGCAATTTTTTTTGTATGATTTACATACATTTCATACGCAATCACTAATATCGATGTTGAAAACATGTTTTAGTTGATGAAAGCATACTGAATAAACGATAAAGTAACAAAATAATAATTTACAGCAATAACTGCACAAAGAATAAAATAGGAAATTGGCCAAGCCAGGATTCGAACCTGAACCTGAAAAAACACGAGGTCGACAGCTTATGCACTAGGCTAAAGCTACAACCAAGAATTTCTTATTGCAGACTTTATATAAACATTGGCCAAGTCTGTTGCATTGGCGTAAATTCCTTATTTATTTATTTACGTTGACGGAACTCTAACTTTTTTCTAGTGTTCTGTCTTGACGGAACCGTAGCCAGTTTGTTATTAGAGACAAAATTTAAGATGCGATGCAAAACGGCGCAACCAAATCGACAATTATACGTTTAGATCGGTGATCTGAACATATCAATTTTTGTCCAAAATTCTCAGATCGCTTATCTGAATGAGTTACTGTGCATATGCAAATAGATTCATGAGGGAGAGCTACGTAATTCAGTAGGATTTATTATTATTTTATTTAGGCTTGTGTTATGGTTAAGGTTAATGTTAGAGTTTAGGGTTAGGGTTGGGCTTAGGGATAGTGTATTTGACAGAATCACGTGATGATAAATGTACACTCGAATTAAGGGTGTAACATTGGTGATATATATTGGATTCGACTGGTCCGACTCGGCAGACTTCGCTGTTTTCACGTAACCTGTGATATCTTGTTGCTATTGAGGTCGTCATGAGCTATCATGACACCAGGAAGACCCTAGATAGTAGCCAGTGAACTGCCAGTATCCAGTGAGCTTCCATTTGTAGCCAGTGAGCTTCCTTTTAAATATTTAATGACGTTTTAAATAATATTTTTGCAGCCTTCTGACCTAGTGTTCCCGTGGCGTACCAGGTAGCATGCCGGATCTCGGGTTTTGACCCCTGGTTCGAATCCCGGCTACAACATTTTTTGAACTAATTTTTTTTGCTGTAATAAATGTGTTAGTTAGGGTTGAATGTTGCAAAAAATAGCATGGTCGTAACCCCAGGTGCTGAGCTTGGGGAACTTGCTTGCATTCCGGAAGCCAGACACTGTCGGCGATTGGTGCAATCAGTGGCGGTTCTAGCCCGCAACATCTGGGGGGGCATAGCCCAATGGCGAGCACAGTAGCGCGAGCCTATAATGGGGGTCTTGGGGCAAAGCCCCCAGCGGGGTCCAGGGGCAGAGCCCTGGTCAGGGGATCAGGGGGCTTTGCCGCTCTGAAGCTGAAGCACTTTCGGTATTTGGACATTCAATGGAAGCTGCAAATTTGCCCACTTTTGTACAATTTGGAACCGCAAAGAAATAGAATATTTGTGTTACATCTGCAAAAAAATCATGGGTGGTTATGAAACTGGGGGGGCTTGGAGCAAAACTGGGAGGGCCTGTGCCCTCCCGGCCCGGGCTTAAAACCACTACTGGATGCAATGGAAAGGCCATTCAGTCGGCCTACTTTTGGTATGACAGCAACATCTTGAAATGCAAGCGAGGTCTCTTCATCTGATGCCGCACTCTATTGATGTTATGTTGATGTTGCTGCTGCTAGCGTCAGATTCTTGCGGATTCTACGTTGACGCTAATAGTTGTTTGTGATGTTAACATTTAGGAATTTTAATTTTTTATTGTTATGGTGGCTAACATATTGAAAAAATGAGTACCGATTTAGTACTGTATCTGGCTGATGATGTATGCATTGTTTTTGTTTTGTAGAACTCTAACCTAGTTCTTCAAGCTGATCGTTCGCTGATTGATCGACGGCCGAGAGATGAGGCAACAGGCGAGGTTCTGCCACTTACGGGCAAGATGCTCATGGCCACATGGATGGGTGATAAAGCGCAACGAACCAAGCCACCTATGATGGATGAGAAGAAGGCAAAGTTAGTACTTGTACTGGAATGAGTTTTTGCATGATGAAAGTCATTACTGGTAGCCAGTGTACCCAGTTGTTTAAATGCCAGTTGTTTTTACGCAGCATGCGCATTATCTAAACTGCTCATTTGTCTGATTTGCATGTTTGCTGTTTAGTTCTTATCTGTAGGAGAAGTTAGATTAGTATTTGTCACTTTGTGTATTTGTTTATTGTTACCATACCACTTGTCTTCCACTCTGTGATGGCTTCATTGAGCACTGATGCTGTCATTTGGCCTAGGTTGGGTGATTGAAGGGTATTTACAGTCACAACAATTTCCAGCAATTTTTGTGTGTTTAGCATGTTTAGCTGTTCTGCAGCTACTGCTTTCAGCATGTCTTAGCCATTGCAATTCTGTCTGTCTGTTCGTCTGTCACACGGGTGGATCAGTCAAAAATGGTGCAAGCTAGGATCACCATATTTTCACTGTCGGCTGCCTGGAAGACTTTAGTTTCATGATTCGTAAAGCTTTTCCATAAATTCGAAGGGGGTCACCCCAAACGAGGGTGCTAAATGAGAGGGGGTGGGCAAAATTTGCGATTTTTGGCCAATAAGTTGCTGTATCTCAGTAATGGTGCGAGACAGAGCCTAGGTGACTATTAATCACTAATAGGAAGTCGTGCACTGGCTCTCGATTGGCGTCGAATTCAATGACCTTGGATGACTTTCAACGCCAAAATAGGGGGTTTTATTAATTTTTTTGGCAATTTCAGACAGCGACACCTGCGACACAAGTCTGTATCATTCACAAGGTGGCGCCACGGAACTATCGTTATGGTATTTAGATAGGGAATTTGGTGTTTGTATATTAACTTAGCGTGAACACTCCATTTTTCAGCTAAACTACTGAACCGGAACTGCTATAGGCTTTTGCGTGTCTCGTGAGCATTAGCTCAAATTTCTTGTAAACCAAAATATCACTGTGCCAAAGTCTATCAGAAAATACAGTTGGTTTCTCTTCAGCTGGTTTGGTGTGTGCACACCAGCTGCTAGAAAATGACACTTTTGCTCATTCCAAACAGATGTTTACAGTCTGATTTTTCACTTATGATGTTAGTTTGCAGATGACTGCTATACTTCTATGAATTACCAATATCATTGCTTTTGTTTGCAGGCGGCGTAAACGTGACGAGGCCAAGTATGAGATGGGAAAAACGAAGGGTACAACGCTGCTGTCCGCTGGCATTGACGACATGGTTGGCATTCTGTATAGACCAAAGACTCAGGAGACCAGGCAGACTTACGAAGTTCTGCTCAGTTTTATTCAAGCAGCACTTGGTGATCAGGTCCGATAACTGTTTTGCTGTGCATTGTTGCTGTAGGCTCGGTTTCATGGTCTCTGTTACCTTTTGTTTTCACGGAGTTCGGTTAGTCTGTTGTTCTCGCTTGGCTTGAGATTGGTAAAATGAGCAGTGAACCAATTTTGATGAGGGCGCAAGGGACAATTGAGTAGATTTTGGTGGAACATGAATCAAAATCCAGATCCAGGCATTGCTTGAAGTGCGAAAAAATAAGTGTTGGTATGGTTGCTGTGCTTTTCTTCTTTTCCTCCACTAAAGCTACCATTATTTTGGCCACTGATTGATGCAAACATCAGTGACCAGTTGCCTAAATCTCACAAAATGGCCTGCAAAGCATACCGGTATGTCTTTTCTCAGAAAAGAAGTGTCAGTATGTTTTCCAGGCAGCCAAGGAAGTGCCGGTATACCATACCGGTCCATACCATCCCACTTCGAGCCCTGGATCCGGGAAATTGTTAAGGATTCTGTTTTTTCTTTGCGATCTTTAGACACCCCGTCTTCGTGCAATGTAAGAGTACAATGCATGTAAATGTATGTAATTTCATAATGTTTTATTAACTTTTTTACATTTAAAAAATAGCTTAGCAATATAATTTGAGGTCTCTTAGTTTGGAAATGAAGGGCAGTAGAGATTGCTGAAGTGATTCGACTAATGTTTACAGTTTTACATACAAGACAACTGTTAGTAGCATCAAACACACTACAGTGTGTGCTACCGTCCATCAGTCTTTCTATTTATTATGCCTCTGCCAGTTTGTACTGTACACTGTATAAGTTATTGAATGATGGTGGCTGTTAGTAGGCTTTCATCTAAAGGTGTGAGTCTGGTGTCATTGCTGTGTACAGCCTCGTGACGTGCTGTGCGGAGCAGCGGACGAGGTTCTGGCCGTGTTGAAAAATGATCGCATGAAGGACCGTGAGAAACGGCGTGAGGTTGAAGTATTACTGGGAGGCCTGGCTGAAGAGAGGTATGCTCTGCTTGTCAACCTGGGCAAGAAGATTACCGACTGGGGCAGTGATGAAAAGATGCAGACAGGTATCGGTAATGATTACCGTAATATGTCTGTTTCGAGTTTGTCATGTCTTTTTCTGAAGGTCAAAAGCAGCACCATTAGCTTTATGGTTTTCGTTTAACCTTGCATAAGTGACAGATCAACAGATTTTGCTGAAATTTAGTAAAGGATTCCTAGGGAGGGAGTGATTTGACTTTGGTGTTACTTGTTTTTTGTTACAGTATATGATACGTTTTACACTTTTATTTATACTTGTACTTGTTGCAGTTATCATTGAAAACTTGAGCATAAGCATCTGTGAAAGAATCAGAGTAGGAACCAGTTGTCCAAAAATCTGCATTTAGTTTGTTTTTGTTCATTTTCTGCGGGGTTTTTAATGATAGCAGCTGATTGTTTTTACTAGTTTTAAATGTGGTGTTTTTGTTTGTAGTCAGTTTTTATTAACAAGAAGTTTGGGTTAATGCTTAGGTTGCGCAAGAGTCTTTAGCAGTTCTTGTTTGCAGGTTGTTTTGGTCTATCTCTATCTATTTCATCGCAATTCACTCTTCTGCAGCCGAAGATTGCAAAAAATCACTAAAACCTCTATTTTGGGCGTTCAAGGTCATTCAAGGTCATCGATGTTGATACCACTTAAATGCATGTCATCAGTGCTTGTTATGATATAAGCAGTTGTATGTGCCTATTTGCAACTGTTTTTATGCTAGACATGCCAATAGCAGAAAAATAACCACTTTTTAGAAGGGTAACTCTCTGTGACACTCTCATGCACAGGCCTCATTGAATCTAGGAGGTTGGGACTTGGACTGCTGAAATCTACATTCACTGATAAAAATTTCGTATGCAGGTTGTCTTGGTAATTTAGTAATTTAGGCCAATTCACTCTTGATATGTGCATCGCGGCTTGAAAGTCGCAAAAAATTCACTAAAACCCCGTATTTTGGGAGTTCAGGATCATTCAAAGTCATTGATGTTGACACCCCTAAAAAGCAGTGCTTGTTATGATGAGCAACATGTTCTTGCCTATCTGCAACCATTTTCATGCTAGACAAGCCAATAGCAGTAAAATAATATTTTTAGTGGGGGCGCCCCTCTTCCTTCCCTCTTTCATAGGGACTCCTCTCACCCATGAAATTTTGAAATCATGAAATATTGTCACGAAATAGTAGAGACTATGAGTTATTATGTGGTGAAAACCTGAAGTCTTTATCTCACCTGGTCTTTTATTGGTACCGGGACCTGACACCAGGACATACGGACACCAAGACAGAATTATCATAGCTAATACGTGCTATAGCTATGCTAGCTATTGCGTGCAAAAAATTGTTCTGTCTGCCTAATGCACTGTGTTGATTTGTGTGTGCAGATGATAACATTGATGAGACATATGGCATCAACGTTCAGTTCGAGGAGTCAGAAGAAGAAGTATGTTTCTTTAGCTGTTGCTGTTTGATACTCAGAGAGTTTGTGAGCACTGCTTCTAGGATAGTTATGCTTAATTGTGTATTATTGCACGTAATGTCTTTCTGTCTTGTTGAATCTTATGTACAGTATTTGTGTAAATGTGTTGATGGCAGAATTGTGTACTGGCAACTTGTGCATTTTTCTGTAGCTATGCCCATGTGCTTTTGCCTCATGGCATTCGGCTTGCTGGTTTCTTACAGACTTTTTTAGGCAAAAACAGAAAACTATTTAGGCCCCCAAAATCATGTTTTTTGGGAGTTTTGCCCACAAACATAATTTTTTATCATTGAGACCCTCAAAAGGCCCTGCCTTACGCGGAACACGTGTTTTGAACCATAAACAGTCGTGATCGGTCTTCTGGTGTGACCTGTAGGCGTGAGCAAGAATACAAAAAAGGATAGAACACAAAAGTAGTGGAAAATGCCCTCCTTATGCAGACCCCCTTCCCGTCGTCCCACGTCAACCAAATTTTGTGTGTAGGGTCGTATCCTGGATATCTTTCTTATTTTTGAGTTTCATTGAAATTGGTTGAAAAATGTGGGAGCTGTGGGGGGTCGAAATTTCGGCCTTCCCATTGACTTGGCACATCGCTTATACAACAGCTTGTTGCTATCGCACAAACCATGATTATTATTACTGTTTGTTGTGTGTAAGGATGAGGAGGATGTGTATGGGGAGGAAGCTCATGGTGAAGATGATGCTGATGATGATGATGATGATGAAGGACAAGAGGCCGAAGTCGAAGCCACGCTGCGAGCCAATGTACTGCTTCCATTATGTTTTGCTCTTTGTCACACAGCATTATGTTCTACAAAATATCTTGTCACTGTTGTGCTTGTGATATTTGTACCTGTCTGCCATAGGCCATGGCTACCTGTCAAATGCAAGACTGTGCAAAGTTCTGCAAACATTGGCCAAAAAGTCTATAGACAGTGTTATTGGTACATGAAAAATTCAAGTCAATACTAGACATATTTTTTTATTTGTTTCAGAACTAGCCATTTATGATGCTGTCATTTGATGAATGTGTCTAATCATGTTGTCAGGGTGCTGGGCGGCCGCCAAACTTTGGAGCAAGTTAGTTGGTTTGAGCCAATTATTCACCTAAATAGGCAGCTGTGATGGAACATTTGCCATTGATACTACTACCATCCTATGGAGGACAGAAGGTTGAGTTGACTTAGGTGGCTGCTTGCGTATGAAGATGGTTTACCTGTCCACAGATAATCACCCATTTAGGTAATAACTGGGCCTGGTGTAGAGTAGCTGTTGATTGAGAGCAAATGTGACATGCTAATGCAAATGCTAAATGTGACAGTGATAACGCAGAATAACGATGTCGGCTGTGTGTCAAGTTGGCTGGCGGTGAGGACGTACTGGGCAAGTCAGACCGAGGTCTTCATCCTCACGACATTGACGCATTCTGGCTGCAGCGCAAACTCAGCAAGTATTATGATGACCCGATGCTGGCACAGACTAGAGCTGGTGAAGTGCTTGCCATTCTCAAGGTTTGTGTCATGTGCTTCGAATGAAACTTGGTCATGATGTCATAATTATGCCAACAATTTTTAGCGATTCATCGATTTTCTAAGTACATTTTTCGATATTTAATTCTTTTCTACTTTTATTGCAAATTATACTGTCAGTTATGGAGCTCACTCGCATGTGCTAGTAAAAAGTTTTTTAAATACTGTACAAAATTTTACCTGTACATAGGTTGTGTAAGTTTTGTAGTCTAACATATTGATTTTCAGAAATATTCCTAATTTATTATTGCTACACATTACTGTAATTGTTTAATTTGTTAGTTTTTTCATCTGTTTGTGTGTATTTTGTTCGTAAATTGTGTCTGATGGTGTGAAGGAGGCAACTGATGATCGTGAAGCAGAGAACAAGCTGGTCGTTCTGCTTGGCTTCCATCAGTTTGACTTTATTCGTGTTCTGCGTCAGCATCGACAGATGAGTAAGTAGTTCTGGCATCATCCTGTTCAAGTTTTACCATCTCCCAGTCTATTGCTGTCTCAGCATCCGGTCCGTGATGCAGCTGTGGTGATTAGAGTTTGTTCTTAACTACTGTCCATGAGGTAATGGCGAATCTTCAAGTTAGGGCAGCCACTTGTCTAGAAAACCTGGAACGTCCATGGGTGAGATTGACAGCTTTCAGGGGAAAAATCCGGGACTTGACCGAAAGTTGGTTAATTGTCAGGGAAAGACTAAAAAGTCGTCTCTGGGAACAAACAGTCTCTTTCAATACCAACTCTAACTGCATCACATATGTGCATCGAGCTATGGTCACACTGTCTATGCATGGGTGTGTGTAGATCTGTGTTGCATGCTGGTGGCCCAAGCATAGAGAAACATCCAGTAGGAAGCTTCTTTGTCAGTACTAACTAATAACACATCAGTGTCTACTGTGTGGTCAAACTAACCTGTGTCCTATGTGTCTGTGTATATGTAGTTCTGTACTGCACACTGCTGGCTCAAGCACAGAGTGATGCTGACAGACAGAAGATCACCAAACAGATGGAGTCCGACGCCGAGCTGCTGACTATCCTGAGACAGCTGCAGGAGACTGACAAAGAGGATATTGTACACGAGGAGAGAGAGAGACGCCAGGCTGCGAGGAAGTCACGGGTTGAGATGGACTTGGACGCCATGGACACTGACCTCGCTGGCGTATGAACGTTTGCTTTATTTACTGACCTTACTTACCTACTTAACTCAACCTGGCCATCCCTTTGTAATATGAGAGAAAGATGTCAGTCTGCCAGGAAGTCACATGTTGAGATGTACTTGGATGCCACAGATAGTGTCAGTGTTATGAACCTTCTCTTAATACAACTACTAACACTACTTGTTTCTGTGTCTTATAACCCATTTTCATTATTGGTTTAGCATCAGGCAGATCATATGACAAATCGGCTGAAATAATTAGCTATGATTGTTATGATATTTATGATTATTAATTAGTCAAAGTTATGTTGATATATGATGCATAGAATAGAATGGCTATCATTTGTTGGTAATTTAATATTTCCGTTGACATGAAGCAGTGCAGGAGTAAGTTTTTTTATTAGCTGGATTACTAAAAAAATATCAACTGATTTTTGATTAAATTTTGTGGAGGGCTTGGACAAGTCCTGAGGCAAGGAGAAATTGGTTACCGGTGGATTTCTGATTTTTGACCGGTTATCCTGTGATATCTACTTGCTAGCTTGAGAAGCTGCTTGGCTTGACTGCCGATCCATGATGCTATGGCTGAGGTTGGGCAGTTGCTTCGGTGCTGCCGTGTCTGTGCAGATGTCCTTAGCCCGTATCTCTGACCATTATTTAATGGTTGTAGGCCTACATACTGGCTAGAGCTGTTGAAGGTGGTGACCGGTCAAACATCCGACCCTATAGTGGTTGGTTGTTTGACTAGTTACAGTCAAATAACAACCCCTATTGGATGTCTGACCAGTCAGCTTTTGAATATTAATGAGCTGATTGCCTGAATATCTTGTGACTTATATTCAGATACAGATTCTTCTGTGGATTTTGGATCATTATCCCACGTTTTTTACTATTTGTTAGGTGACAGCACTTTATTGATGTTTGAGATCTCTGATTGATGCTTCTAGTGTGTATCATGTTTCACATCTGTGATGTGTGCAGGCGTTGGAATCAATGAACATTATCGACATCGATGATCTGGTGTTTGCACAAGGATCTCACTTCATGGCTAACAAGAAATGCCAGCTGCCCGAAGGATCATTCCGAAAGCAGAAGAAAGGTATTGTATTGCATCATGTATTGTGTTGCATACCGCCATGTATCCACATCGTTCACTTTTAAGTTTCTGATCTTTAGACGTTGGTGCTGTATAGCATTCAAGTTCTGACATTGTTGCTTCCCCCCATAGAAAGGAAGTTGTGTTATTAAGGACTAAATGGATCAGTTGCATTGAAAAATAGATTATAGTAGAATTGTAGCTTGAAATGGACATTTGGTAAACTGATCGGTTCTCAGTTGATAGTGTGTATTTTTCAGATTTTTTTGTTTGTTTCATTGATGCTGTTTAGGTTGTGTCCTATGCTTTGGACTAAGCCATGCAGTTTACTGCTGTGGGTTGAAGATTGTTTATGTGATGTTTGCTGCAGGTTACGAGGAGGTCCATGTGCCACATTTGAAGCCGAAGCCATTTGAGTCAAATGAGGTTTTTATCAAGTTGCTTTCAACGCATTCATGTTGCACTTTTTGCATGTTGTAACTCTCTTGTATTTATGACAGTTAACTGAAATCCTTAGTTGTATGGCATGTTGAAAATGCAGAAGTTTCAACTGTTACATGTTTTTTGAATGGTGTGTGTTTGGGTCCTTGCCTCTTACATTAGATACCTAGTAGTAATGGGCGCTGCCTAGAAGTAGTTACTTCATAGTGACCCAACTGGAAGTCGAACCTTTGACTGCTTGATCAGAAGTTTTATCTTTCAACTGTTACGCTACTAAGCTGCCCTACGTTAGACTGTGGTTAGTTGTACTGTTGTTACTGGTGTGTCTGAAGTACGCTGTTAATTGGTTTGTACACAGTCTCTGGTGTCAATTGACAAGTTGCCAAAGTACGCCCAGCCAGCGTTTGATGGCTTCAAAACGTTGAATCGTATCCAGAGTCGACTCTGTAAGTCTGCGATCGAGAGCGATGAAAATCTCCTACTCTGTGCACCGACTGTAAGTTGCTGATTGTGGCTGCTATGTAAAGTGATCAAATTAACACCTCCTGCGTGAATATATTTTGCTTCAATGTGCCTTTTGCAGAAGAGTGTTATTGATAGTTTTTGTTTGTCACTGTGGATTGTCATTGGCATCAGTTCCGTAAATCATTGGGGGATCTCAGTAATCTTTGACGTCTCAGTCTGTGTAATGTATTGTTCATGCAGCAGTAACACTGTTTCAAAGGTATGACTTAGAGGGCAAAATTAAAATCATAAATCCTTGGGGGGGTCCATAGACTCCCAGCCAGACTCTCAGCCCCCTTAAATGATGCACCTGTGGATTGTCACTGATACGAGAAAGAAAAAGTTGCTGTCATCGTTGATTCATATCTCACTGGAGACATTTGATGCTGTGGCAATGTATAACAATGTAGGTGATCGGACTAGGACTGGCCAAATACCATCATACCCATACATTCTTTATATTTTAGTCTGATGTTTCTAGAAATGTTTGTTTGCATCAAGAAGTCATTGTGCAGTGAAAAGGCAGCACAAAGAGCTTCTGACAAAGATTGCTGCAGAGAAGTGTAAGTTATGTATGTGAATACTGTCTTTATTTATTTCTTTTAGTAGTGGTGAGTTTGGTAGCTGGCATCAGCGAAGTTAATTGCATCTCGAAAAGACTCGTCTTTGCAGTGATCCGTTGTCTGTCGAGCAGGATATTAAACTCTGTTTGACCCTCACGTGTGTTAATAACGTGTGAAGGGTGCTGGTAAGACGAATGTAGCACTGCTGACAATGCTGCGAGAGATTGGCAAACACGTCAGTCAGGACGGAGCAATCAACACTGAAGAATTCAAGATAATCTACGTTGCACCGATGAGGTCCCTCGTACAAGAAATGGTCGGCAACTTTCGCAAGGCAGGTTTTTTGTGTCTCAGCTATGATCACTTTAAATGATAGACAGTTTCGGACATATATCGGAATTTCTTTTGAAGTCTTTTTCTCCATGCTTATTTTGACTCAGTGTGTCGGACGTTTCTTTTACTTTATTTCGATATAAAGGATTGGATTTTGTTTTTAGGCTAGAAATTATGCCAGAAAAAATGCTGTTCAGTTGTTTTTGTGGAAGTTGTGGAGTTTAAAGATGTGATAAACTTTGCTGATCATGTCTGGCTTAGTAATTATCAAGCCAGACTGTGAGGTCAATTGCCAGCAAATGTGTGCTGTTAATGGTGCAGCGTCTGAGCTCGTACGGCATTCAAGTGGATGAGTTGACGGGAGACCACCAGCTGAACAAGGAGCAGATAATGGCCACACAAGTGATAGTCTGCACTCCAGAGAAGTGGGACATTATCACTCGCAAGGGCGGAGAGCGCACGTACACACAGCTCGTGCGACTCATGATCTTTGTGAGTTTTTTAAGCTTCAAAACGCCTTCGTTAGACTGAATGTCACTTGTATCTGGCTAACTCATATTTACCTGGAATGTGGCTGTTGCAGTCAAGGTGCATAGTGTTTCATCATTGCTCATATCGTCATGCATACTCCTTGCAGTTAATTTGTGTAGTAGTTATTTGTTAGCATTTGCTTTCAGTGATTTGATGCGTTGGTTCAGCAATTACTGGGCTGTTTGGTGTGTACGCATTTCACCCAACAATGTCTAAAAGTTTATTTTTGGACACCAGCTTAACTGTGAAATATGACACAAATTGAGCTGATTAAGCCGAAAGAGACTGCATGTTTTATTAACAATTTTGGCTTTGAATTATCAATCTGTATGCTGATGTAGTTTTTTTGTATGTTGGAGTCTGATGTGTGTAATTTTGTTTGATGCAGGATGAAATCCATTTGCTGCATGATGACAGAGGTCCAGTGTTAGAGGCACTCGTTGCAAGGTATGCAGTTTGTGCATTACATACACTTTGGGCCAGTAAAAACATGGCACTTTACTTTGTCCATATCTTCGCTAATTATTGATCGATTTTCAAAATTTTTTCACTGGCACATTCTACAGACAATTTGCATTAATTCGATTATTATACATCGCACCACACTGTAAATGCGTTTCTACACTACCTTGTGAAATATGAAAGTAAGAAAAAACTAATGATAATAACAAACATTTGGGTAAATGAAAAAAAACACTTCAGGCCAACAATGTGGTGAATGATTCGTATGAGACTAAACTGTGTTAGACCCACACAGTTTAGTGTCATATGGATCATTTACTGCAATGTTTGTCTGAAGTGTGTTTCTTTCAATTTTACCAAACATTTGTTTGTTATTTTCGTTATATATGCATGTTTCATGTATATTTTACAAGGTAGTGTAGAGACGCATTAATGGTGCAGTGAGATGTATAATAATCTTGTTATAGCTAATTGTCCGCAAAGTGTGCCAGTGAAAGTATTTTGAAAATCGGACAATAATTGTTGAAGATATGGACAAAATTAAAGTGCCACGTTTTTTATGGCCTACCCTGTAGAATCTATTCTAATGGCTGGATCACAATGCTCTTGTCGTGATCGTAGTTAGCAAGTTTACGTCTGGATGATGTGCCAAGCTATTTTTGGAACTGAAAATAGAAGACTTGTTTCATTTGAAAGGGCATTGGGGTTGATTGAATTCTAATTGTAGTAGAGTGGATTGTTGTTTCTTACTGCACTGTGTTCAGAGGAAAACACCCGCTCACGTTTTTTGTTATATCTTTGTGAAAAAAATGTTTAGATTTGAACAAAATTTTTAGGGAATGTTAAGCAGGAAACAGGTATTCCAAATGCGGAACAGCTAATATTTTTTGCTACTGGTGATGTCATGCTGACATCATATTTCCATGTTTGTGAATTATGGGTTTTAACGCTGAAGACAGACATTTGATGAGATGTTAAAACACATCAATTGGTCATTGTGGTAACTGGTCCCAAAAATATGCTATTCATTATAGAATTTTCCATTCTGAACTGTTTTCGTAGTTTATCTTCTTGGCTGAGTGCGAGATCCTCAACTTTGTTGATGTTGGCAGGCGTACGCAAACTCCGCCACTGCGTGGATGACCACTTGCCCGCTATAAGTTAAACGGCTTGATACTGCTGGTCACGTCAATTTTTTGATTGAAAAGTTTCATTCCATTAATATTCCATTGTCTGTGCATTGTCCAGATACATGTAACACAAACTTGCGGCTACATAACCCTTGCTGACTTGCAAACATTTTATCAGATGTCTGTCTTCAGTGGTTAGACTCATAATTTACAAATGCGGAAACATGACGTCAGCATGACGTCTCCAGTAGCAGAGAACATCTAACTTGTATACCGGTGGAATAATAATTTCCTCCTAGACATTTTCTGAAATTTTTGTGGAAATCTAAACATCTTCCACGGAGATGAAAAGAAAACATGAGTGGGTGTTTTTTTGCTGAACACAGTGAATTCATTATTTTTTTGCATTGTTTTCTGTGTCGTTAGTAAAAATGTTTAGTTTGAAAATTGATTTAGTTATGTCTTTCAATAATCAGACTTGATAAATAGTACTGTATTCATATGGTTATTCATTTAGCAGCAGCTGTTTTCAGACTAAAGATGTTTTGTGCCTTTCTCCATCTGTGCAGACTGCAGAGATAATGGAAACAGAACTTGAAGTCTAATCTGTACAATTTATAAGATTGTTATGTCTAACAGTCTAACTGTTGTTAATTCACCATATATAGCAACATGGCTAGTTACAATGAACTAAATCTTATGCATTCACCTATGATGCTTTGGTGATGTCTATTGTATGCTGAGGTTTGGGGTTTAAATGCCCAAGGTCACAGCATTGCGAAATACTCGTAAAATTCGACTTCATTTCTTCCACAATATCCCAGATGCATGTCACAGATTTTCTCCACTCCAGCAGCACAGTTTTAAGTCTCAATTTTAACTGCAGCTGCAGCAATAGATTTTTGTTTGTATCTCACAGAACGATTCGTAACATCGAGACCACCCAGGAGGATGTGCGGTTGGTTGCACTGTCAGCAACTCTGCCCAACTACAGAGACGTGGCCCGGTTCCTGCGAGTTGATCTCGATCGTGGTCTCTACTTCTTTGACAATTCATTCCGGCCCGTGCCGCTGGAGCAGCAGTATGTCGGCATTACTGAGAAGAAAGCCGTCAAACGGTTTCAGGTCATGAATGAAATCGTCTATGACAAAGTGATGCAACATGCCGGCAAGAACCAGGTGAGATGGTTACTGGTAGTGGTAGATGCTTGAATAACTTATATCTTCAAATATTTTGTTGTGCTTAATTTATTTGTTTTCGTAGATGAGCTTAATTGCAAAATTACCGTCAACTGCCACAGATAAACTTGAGTTTTAATTTTGTTTTGTTTACTAACTGCATTTTCCAGTCAGGAACACTGTCATTGTCACAGAGAAATGATGCCCTGCAGTTTTTGGGCAAGGCAGTTGAAGGCAGCTGATACATGCTCTACAACAGTGTTCTTGTCCCGTCATTGCAGCCTGGAACCAACCTAACCTGGTGTAACGCTGGAGTAAATACATGAATTATACCAAACTTTGAATATATGTGTGTGGAGTACAACGTAACATGCTATAAGTACTTACTATGCTACTAGTAGGTTAACCTCATTTTTGTATTGTTGTGTTTTGTGTTTCTATAAAGGTTAAACTTTCTGTTTATTGTAAAGTTTAAACTTACCGTTCCATTATTGTGTTTGTGTGCATTCTGCCTGAAAAGGCCATCTCCGAAATGACCTATACTGTGTCGGGTGGGACATTAAACCCTACTCACTCACTCACTCACTATAAGTTCTATAAGCATCTCAGTGATAGGTTCTGTTGCCTTATTTAACTATACGTATTCTATGAATATCAGTATATCTATCGAATATGGGTATTGTTGTGGGCACTGTAGTGCCTGTTAAACTGAGTTGGCCTTGTGTTGTCAAATTGAGATGACTGTATGATTAAGCACATTATGCACATCAGAATTTTGTTGCATGAAATGCTGTATACATATACGTTTCACTTACCGACTGATGTACCGACTGGTTATTCATCTGCTGGCAGGTGCTGGTATTTGTTCATTCTCGCAAGGAGACCGGTAAGACAGCTCGCGCCGTGAGGGACATGTGTCTGGAGAAGGACACTCTGGGAAAGTTCCTCCGAGAAGGATCTGCATCGACGGAGGTGCTGCGTCGAGAGGCAGATCAAGTGAAGGTTTGTAGCAGCAACTGATGCTGTCGACCTTGTGCCTGTGACTTAAGATGCACTTGTTTACTTACGGCTTTTTTGGCACTACAGGGTGGCCCAAAAAAACGGGGCCACTCTGTAATATAGCTTCTAACTTCAGAAATACTGCTTAGATCTACACGATTTTTTGCAGAAATCAAGGTCGTTTCATTCTCAACACAAAAACATAAGTTATTGAAATTAATTATGTGCAACAGTGGC
>Ga0056128_1005315_pt1 | contig 16198 bp, 10 predicted proteins | sample WorMetLIZISLAND2_FD_71113 | JGI IMG/M metagenome (GOLD analysis project Ga0056128, IMG submission 71113) | Marine gutless worms symbiont microbial communities from Max Planck institute for Marine Microbiology, Germany - Olavius geniculatus... ... | reverse complement strand
CGAGAATGGTCAGATGACATTGAGCAGTGGTGTGGGGCAACCCTGCAGGAGTTAAGCCACACTGCCCTAGATAGGCAGCGGTGGGCAGCGATAGTAACAATGGCGTCAGACACCAACGGGCATTGAGCCCACGGTTGTCGATGATGATGATGATTAATCTACACCCTTAACAAAACTTCCCCCTTTTTACTTTCCCCTATTTTTCAATCTACACCTTAACAAAACTTTCCTCTACTTTTTACTCTCCCCTATTTTTCACTAGACAAATTACACCCTTAACAAAACTTTCTCCCTAAAAGGGAAAAGCTCAAAATGAAGGAAAAACTTGAGTCAGAAATTGGGGAGAACCTCAGCCCAAAACTGGGAGGAAGTTGCGCCCGATTTTGATTCCAGATTTGAGGGGATAGAAGCCACTGCGTATCTTGTAATTTTTGGAGTATCCAGAACTGTTAATGCAAGCAAAGTTTTTGGCACGCTTTATGAGCTGTAACTAAAATTAAGTTTCGGCCTTGTTTAGTCTATTACATTAGTTTGTGTGAATTGCTTGCTTATTTTACTGTCTTTTATGTTTGTTTGTATGTTTGTTTGTCTGTCTGTCTGTCTGTCGATTTGTGTTTTGTCTACCTTTGTGGTAAATAAATAAACTATTACGTTGCAAGCAGCCAAAAAACATGAACACAAATACGAAAGAAACCGTAAAATAATTAATCGCCAATTACTGCAAGTCCTTCCGAAGTCCGTGAACGGCGTGAAGCCCTGCAGCCAACTGGCGTAGGCCTAAAGCTTCCGTGGCACAAGTAAGTTTGAAGCTTGCAGTAAAAAGTGAAGAAGTAGTAAATGATGAAAACAGTGAGAATAAAAATAGCAATATCACGTACAGTAGTAGGCAAACGGTAGGCCTACAACAAGAAATTCCTCGACAGAAAGGCTTATGAACCACGCTACCAGACACGCTAAGCGGTTTCTGAATTCAAATCAAAATTCATGGTTCAGGATCTGAATCCAACTCGCCTAAAATCGCTAAAATATAATCTATTGCTAAAAACGTAATCAATCTGTTAACACATTTTGCACATTTTATTTACAAGAAACCCTGAACACACAGACACAGAGACGCGCACCTGACTGAATGCATAATCAGACACGCCTTTACTGGAAACGTCGCTGAAAAGTTGAAACAAAACCAAATATGGGTTTATACCGTTTGAGTGTTAGTGGCGACGTGACAGAAGGTTGGTTGGGGAGCAACTGTCCCCCTTCTAAATTTAAGCATGTTGAAAATTTTCTTGTCAGAAAATGTTTATCCAAAAATACAAATTTGGGGCTGAGAATTCCTACTATGAGATAATTTAGAAAACGTAAAGTCCTTCCCCAGCCTTACGGCCCATAGGGCGGCGCAGCCAGACACCAGTTTTTCCACTGCGAGACCACGGATACGGGACTAGTGCGCACGCTGTGCCTGTTTACGTCCCAGCTTTCGCTGGTACTCATTGCGCCTGCCCACAGAGGGATAGCCAGGCTGAGTGGACCTGGGTGGCTGGCTACATACCGGAATGGTCACCCATCCAAGTACTAACCGGGCCTAGTGTTGAGTAACTTCGTTGATTCGATCAACGACGCTACCAACTGAGCCAGACCACCACCACACAAATACTTGTAATTTTCAACACCATCTCCTTTGCCGCAAATTTACAACTTTTTGTCGACAACCATTTTAACCCACGGCGCCGCTGCAATGTGCTTTCTAGTTCAAAAAACAAATCTGTGCACGTTTAATAAGCACAATATAACTCACAAAATGAGCAAAACGAATACGTCTGCCAAACATTATGACAGTTGACAAACACTGAACCTACGATGATGGAGATGGTTTTCTCATTTAGAAGATTCACGCAGCCTATTACAACAGTTTGACTGCACAGCCTCAATGGCGACACTCGCATCTGCAGCTTTCGTAGTTAACTGCACCACACTGAACTCCAGACAACGACATAACTGCATTGCATCAGCACGGTAGTGATCAGGATAATCCGCAATGTTTTTGATATAACTTGAACCAAATGCAGACTGACCGAAAGTTTTTATAACGTTTTTTTCACTGGCACACTTCGCAAGAATAGCAATACAACTATGACAGATACGCCAGCAAACCTTCAACGCACCGCTACGCTAACCAGCTTATTCGCAATGTAGCATGGCGATAGGTATACAGTGTGATGAAAACTTAAATTTAACGACTGATTTACTACTGACTGTGCCACTGAAAGAATTCCGAAAGTCGCCTAGTATTTGATTAAGTTACCAAAGTTTGCGGTTCACTTTTTATGAATCACCCTGTATATTAACGCATGCACACTCACACAAGCACATTTACACGCTATCTCAATTTCACCAGCTAATATTTCCATGTTCGTTATTGCAAAAGGGACAACCCAAAAATCACCCTACAGATGCATTTGGGGATAGTTGGGGCAACATTGTCAGGCCAATATACTCAGCCAAAAATAAACAGTACAAATATTTATATAAATTATCATACGAGCGAATAAATACATTTTAAAATACATATAACAAGACAATGTGTGCTTTGAAAGAATAGTAAGTTCTGCACATAATTACATAACAGATACGGGATAACTGGATAAACATATTAAATGTTGAGTATCGAAAGCTCAAAGCTTTGTAGATGTTAAGAAGTTAAAGAACTACTGTAAAACACCACTTTTCTAAACTGTTAAAAGTTATAGCAAATATTTCTGCAAATAAAAATTTTTCGATCAAATATAATTAAAATAAAACCTAAACCAAGAAGTATATACCCCATGAGTTAGCCACTAGTTGCAATCCCTAACAAAAATATTATTAGATTGTGACCAATGTAATGTATTCCTCGCGTGCATTAATCACCGTATTCACCGTATTCTTCGTTTTCGTTCCTTTCAACTTGTATTAGAAACCCGGGGCGTCAATTTGAGACTGAACTAATATTATACTAAAAGTAACTGGCGTTGAAGTCGTTATTGGAAATTGTCTCCCCGTCTATCTGGCAGCGTTATAAAAATATGGCGCCTCAAAGATAATGGGATCACGACCTTGACCTTTTGGGGTCACGTAACGTCATCGGTCACGTGACCATTCGACTCGCGGTGGTCGACTTCCTATGGGTGGTCCATAGTGACCATGCATCTGTCTAGCACCGTTATGGAGATATGGCCGTTTGAAGTTTTTCCAGGAAGGCTCTTCCAGGAACAGAGGTCAGTCGGTCGGTCGGTCCTCAATATTACACTGATCTCATATACTGGGTACTCCTTTTCTCTACGTTCGAAACGTAGCGTGCGAAGAGTTAAAAATTCGTCGCTAGGCGCATCACTTTTTGACCTCTGCAAGATACGAGCTGCAGATTTGGGTATGTGTGTAAATGTAATGTACAGGTATGCTTCACTCCTCATGAAACTAAACATCAGCTGTGTCACAACAGTCAAAAGTCACTTTCGTAAGTAAGCCAAGCAATACCAAGGCCTACTAGATAGCAAAAGAATGTCTAAAAATGCAACTGACCAAGTAAGGAAATAAACAACTTAAAAATGCCGACGTCTGTATATCAGAATCACCCATGAAGCGCATATGTAGACGAAAGCTAGGGAAAGGAGGATGACATAATATAACATACTACCATAACTAAAATTACTGTTTTAGATGGCATATGCAAGCTTATGTGAAGAAATTTTGACTTATAGAACAAGTAATTTGAGCAAAGCTCACGAGACGCGTCACGCGTGACAGCATTAGCAGTTCCTCTTCGCAGGTTGTCCAGGTTTACCTAAAGCCATTTCAGTGCAATTCACTCTTAAAATGTGTGTCTCAGGCCGAAATCGCGAAAAATTCATGAAAAACCCCTCTTTTGGGGATTCAAGGTCATTCAAGGTCATCGATGTTGTAAATCTAAACAGCCCGTCGTCCTTTTAGGGGTTACCCCTCGTTGATGCTCTAGTTCGAGGGAAACCCCTTCACCCAGTGCATGAAATTTGGTCACAAAAACACTAGAGTCCTTGGGGCAGCCCACGGTGATGATTTCGTGATCCTATAGCTTGCGCCGTTTTGATACAGATCATGAGTGTGACGGACGGACAGACAGACGGACGGATAGACGGACGGACGCATCGACGATGGCTAAGACGTGCGACGCATTACATGCTGTCGCACGTAAAAATGTAAGTAAATAACCAAATTCTGGGAGCAGAAACATGGAAAGTTCGTGAACCAAACAATAGGTTATGTCATGAACTATGAGTACAGCTGAGATCGGTGAGTGTGTAAGCTTTGCGGTTTCATTGCAGGAGGTCAGCAAGGTAGGCTATGGCCAACGACCCGACCATTGCAGGGTATATGTGTCGAGAAGTTATAATCAGTCTGATCACATTTTGCTACTAATTTTATCATCAACTACTGAGAGTATGACATCAGCATCATCAACAACAGTAGCAGCAGCAGCAGCAGAACATAAAATGTGAAGCGTTTGCAGAAAGCTAACGATTCATCGTCTAACATGAAGCAATGACAAGTCTAGTAATCAGTGGATAGAGATGAGCATTCTTCTCTCCGAGTACTTCAATAGCCAGCTTCTCCATATCTTCGGCTTCATTCTCGTATGCATCCTGACACACCGTGTCAAAAATTCGTTAGTAGAATTGGAAGAGTAAGTATTCAGTTACTGACTACTCCAGGCAAAGTTGCATATGTTTTTTTTCGTAATTTTGTATCTGCCTATTTCTATCATTTAACTAGTAAACGTATTCATTAGTTCGTTAAACAGACGGCTGAAAAATCTGCAGTTATTTAGAAAAGCTTAACCAATTTACGCACGGTATTTCTAACCCATAAAATGCTTTCACTCCGCAATGCCTTTCTCCTACTATGTTAGTCAGCAAACTACAAGTAGCCTGCTTTTAATTTTTTTGATTGACCACCCGAATTTCTAAAAATCCCACAAGATGGGCAAATTTCTGGTTTTTATAGCATTTTCGTTTTTAATGCTGCATGTTTTAGTACCGGTATAATGTTTGTTGTATATTGTGGTACTGTGCTACGGTGAGGGGCGCCATAGCAAATGATATGATATGATATAATTTTGCAGGCTGGAAGCCGTCCCCTTGCCAACCAGCAGCATCAAAACACCGAACAATTTGCCTGCACAGAACAAATCAATTTCGGGTTCGACTAAATAGCCTAGCAACAATGACGAAGACAGAGAACTATGGTGTCACCTGTAGAACACTGTAGACACGATTGAACCGAGAGTCTCCGATCTCTAATACGATCTGATGTTGCAGTTCGGCAAGAGTTGGCACCGAATCATTGACATCTTCAAAATACTCAGCGTCATCATCAACATCATCGTCGTCGTCGTCAGCAGCAGCAGCAGCGGCGGCGGCGGTGGCGTTGTTAACTTCCACATCTTCATCCTCCTCAACACGAAGCTCGTTCTCATCATCAACAACTGCAGTACAAACCAATAGGCCTGTCCAGACTGAAACAACTAGGCAAAAATTAAGATAATGGTAATCACAAAACAACTTTTTATAATAACAAACAGGCTTTTAAGCGTCCAGCTCTGCATGCCTTCTTACACTAATAAAATGACGAGGTTCTGATTTGACCTGACCTTTAGATCACATCTAATCTAATCAGTTCACGATGAACTTAACTTAATAACAAAAGTTTAGCGAAAATCCACCAGTGTGTATTGGCGACATGGCAGACGTTTCTGTTATCGTTTGAGACACTGTGACTTTTGTTTAAATTGAGCTGGCTACAAGCACATTTACTTAGTTAGTTACTCACTTTTGATAGACAAGTGCACGGAGACACTAATGGCACATAAACACAACGCTTCCAGCACCACATAACAAAGGCGAACGCACAAAAACACACGCAGTTGCAAAGTATAGACAGAATAGAGACATGCATCAGAATAGATACAATAATTAAAATACAGCGTCCAGCTTTTCTCTTACCATGATCAACGGACTTGCTCTGAAGCGTATGAAATGATTTCCATCGACTAGCATTGTCTCCGAAGATATCTTCTTTATATCTTGATTTGCCTTGAACAATAAAAATATCATGAATGACTACATTTTCAGAGCAATAGCACGATTCGTGAGCGTCAGGAAAAGCACTTGCTTACGAAAACCTCCTCCAAACCCTCAAAGAAACAAGCTGTCAACCTAGGCACAGGCCTAAACCAAAAAATAGCTGTAAAAACGGGTATATGAATATGCAAGTAAGCAAACTAACAAAAATAACTTGCAATGGCCAAGTATGGATTCACTTCTTTGTACTGTTAATCACAATTCACATGGTTCATCAAACACAGTAACTGATCAAACAATCTATAAAGCACATTTGTTAACATGCCTAACTACCACAGCTCAAAGAGAAGTGAACGAACATCAATAATACATGGTCTGTAGCACTGAAGAAAGCAATCATTACGCTGCAACTGTTAGAGTCAAGTCTAGCACTCAACGCTGACAGGGCAGTAAACTGCAGAAAGTGACCTAATAAACGGTTATTCATTGTTTATTAATCTAATTTAACAAACAAATACAAAAGACTTTGAGTTACCGAATTTCAAGGCATCTTTCACGTCAGTATTCGCTTCAGTCTGTTCCAGACACGAGCTGCTACTCGCATGACGAATCAACTTCCTGCTCAGTGAAACAACCAACAAAATCACACTCACTGCACTTAACTTCTAATGGCGTTGAATGAAAAATATTGATCGCATGAAAATTTTAGCAATGAAATTATAAAAGATTCAATTGATGTTACAGAGTAACTGATCAACCAACATGAGGAGAAAATACAACAAACTTTTTGTGTGTTCGATGTTTGTGTCGTGATGCTACTTTATGACCCTTGCTGTGACGTGAACTTCGACCGTACACAATATCCTGACATGCACAAGCAACTGCTGTTTAGACTAAGACATACCATCTGATTCACACTATGTATCATCCAGCTATTTTTCGCTGCATTTAAGTAATTTTCAACGAACAGAACGTGTACCCTTTGGTGGGCATGATCACAAACATTCAGCCTTCACAAATACAACACCAGAAATATCAACGGCATTTAAAGACCCTCAAATAACCCAAGAATACTAAAAATACAAAAATTTTATTTGGAATACATGCTTCAAGAAATTCATTACTAGAATTAGTGACGTTTCCCCTCAACAGAACAGAAGTAGACATAAATACTTGCAAAACATCACTAAACAGTTACATTATTATAAATACCTGTTCATCGTCAACCGTATCCGTGTATTCCTCTTCATCTGCTGCTGTATCATTTTTGTCACTATCATCATGGTCCTTGTCCACAGCATCATTTCGGTTGTCTTCCCCGGCTGCTGCATTCTGACCCTCATCAGACTGCCTCTTGCTCTGACTGGCAACATCACCAGTGTCTTCATCAGCGAGATGGAAACTTTGATCGCAGTCATCACAGAGAATTGTGTGAGAATTGGAGGTTTTATGCAACGCAACTGATACGGCATTACTAGGACCGTCGCTGGTATCTATAGCCTCATCAGTCGTCCATGTCGGTTTTTCTTCCAAGTTCTCAGAGGAGCCAACTGGTCTATGATCAACATCAGCGTCTACAACAGTCAACAAGACGTTTCCGTGTGACATCATACATGAGTCACTAATCGGTAATGAAGTAAACGTTTTCATAACCAGGCAGGAAAATACAAAAAAGTAGCGGCAATAGAGACAGAAAAAATCAAGAAAAAACTCGTCACTAAAATTGTATGACATCTTGGGTGGTATTACGTCAACCTGCGTACGAACATCTTGGATCGACGGGTCATTCCTACTAAAGGTAGACATAAATCAAATAACAAGAATAGTCTCATAGTTCAAACTGCTATAGCCAAAACCATTTTTTACAATATCAAATATTTTTAGAGTTTAAGTTGACTGCTCAAAAGTAATTAATAGCAGGTATATAGCAGGTATATACTCCTCAGTATCTATGCTACTCTTGTCTTTTCCTCCTAAAATTGCAGCCAAAAAATAGAAATCTCGAAACAATCACAGAAAATCAAGTAGAACTGACAACAATACGTTACGGAAATAAACACTAAGCAGAATGCGAGAGCGAGTTAAACGTGTAGACTGTGATGACTGCAATGGACGACCAGTCAACGTATGCTGTTGGTCGGATGGATGCAGGGTTGCAGCAGCTGCAGTAGCAGCGTCATCAACATCATCTGTCACGCAGCTCGTTTGACTGACACTTCCACTACAGCTAGTCGTCGTCCGGCTGGTGCTACATGATGAGCTTAGTTCTGCATGGTCCAGTGCATGGATCAACTGACTGACGTCCTGATCATCCCACTGACGACGAGGCTTCTGCTCTGACGAGGACACGTCCTCGGCGTCATGTCGCACGACCACATCCTGTCGACTTGTTGCTGTACAGTTCAACACAATGTCATGCAACGTCACACTGCAATAACATTTTGTAATGTCAATGACTAGTCAACGGAAAACAATAGATTTTTGCAATGCGCCGCCCCTCGACTAAAAATCTGACTCGAATGGTTCGGTAAGTGGTATGACCCCACAAGCGAAAAATTTAAAAAAAATAGACACCACAGGGTCGGCACGACAACAGGTAAAATATGACGTTCAAGTGTAGTTTGTTTCCTTATTTCTTTTTTTTGGCTTTCTTGCTGAGCTTTGGAGAACACATACTGGGACTATCACCATCGCACCATCGTTTGTAGTTACGTTTTTTTAGGTCACGTGTTTCCATGGGGACTGATTTTCTAAAAAGGTCTTTAACTTGTAAAATTCCTTTTCTAATCCTGCAAAAACAGCCAATTTTTGGCCCATTGTCCCTCTGGCTCTATCAGTTTATTCTGATAAAATGACCTGTGCTGTTTTGAAGGCATAATTATGTAGGCCTATATCCTGAATGACCCTTCAGCTTATACACAGTTGTGTAAACTGTACAATCTTGTGTAATCTTAGTGTTGTATAACCGTAAATCTAAATACTAGATTGTGCTTTTAAAACAAATTTAACAGCACATCGAGCCAGTGCAAAAAAGCAAGCAGATCATTCGGTTCTAAGCTGATTAAGCGTTTGAAACATTCGTCCATCAACAGAGTACAATACCTTGTATACAGGACGCAGTTTCCTCGAGCTCTAGCTGGCAAAGTCGACTGGCTACAGTGGCATCTGCCCACTCCAGTCGCAAGGCTGATGGATCAAATGACGATTCCGCCTGATCTCTCCACTTCTGCCTTTGATCACGACTCTTTATGACACACAACACGCAGGTGCAGTGGAATATTCTAGTGATTAACACGTTTTGTCCGATCAATGCAGTTGCCTTACATCGATCCAGGTAGTACTCGCAGTCTTGCTTGGGTGACTGTCTTCAGACAGGTAAACCATCTTGGTATATGACCAACCACTTTGGCCAATTCTGCCTTCCATCCCGCCAAAGCAGGCAAATCGAATACTGGTCTCTCTGGCGGTGGGTTACGTAGGCCTAGACCGTACTCACCTGTGATGGGTGGCAAATATGTGTGATCTCATATGGCAGGTGATGCTCCCTAGCTTCGAGACGGCTTATGCAGTAAAAAGCTATACACAACGTTAGCTTTTTAACCTTCATTCAAAAAACTAAAAATACTACTGACTGTCAGAATCAAACCAAGACTTGCCTTCATTCCAGAACATCTAGCCAACAAAGTGTAAACCGATTTTGCAGCATACAAAACTCACGAAATTTAAAACACCCTTCTCAGAAACGTAAAAAAACACTGCACTTTGTTAAAATCATACCAAATACAGAGAAATGAAAAAAACCTGTTTTTGTTGTTTTTCCTTCAAATTTGCTGCTTGCTCATCAACAATTGCCTGCAAAACAGAAGACACCAATGACAGTGGCAAAATTTCAATGCATCTCACATGTCAGTCACTTAGCTAACAATATTAACTAGCCCCTACAATTATACGGCTCATTTGTGCTATCACATAAGTGATGGTGAATATGAAGAAAAAAATCGGCTAACAAAATAATCAACTAAACAACTGGACAACGGTAGAAATGTTAGTGAAATTGGTCGTAACCATAGTCATAATAGCAATAGCAGTGTTAAAACATCCTGTAAACACATGCACAACTAGTGCAACAACTATTACCACTACCACTACCGGTGCTAATACTTCTACTTTCGCGATTTTGTTTAACAACTTTACTTTGAGTTATTTCATTGCCATGTCCTTATAAACGGTTCCGAGACACAGTTTAGGATTGCTGCAGTGCAATTATTTTAGGCCACATGTTGTCTGAATAGCAGATAATGGAACTGAGATATCACACAACCAGCAGTATGTTTTAATGCAGCTACTGCTAATTCCGCCGATGTTGTAGTTTGAGCGAAGAAAGCAACACAACGCAATGCGGTGCAGAGCAGAGGAGCAATTACCCGCAACCGACACACGTCTTCACGCAACTCGGCGTCACTGACCGCCCAACACACCTACCCGCCGCAAACAGACAGACCACAGTCGGGCGCTCTCAATTCCACCGTACACTCGTATTTACCGTACGCTGTACTATATGTGCTGGTTACTAATTATCAGAAATAAACTGCGGCAATGGCAAATAATTTTGCTGCAGCAATTGTAAATGTTTCCGTCCAGGAGATCTTTTCAAAAACATGGCATAAGAGTAACTCTAGAACTAAAAGACAAGTTGCTTAAACAAAGAAACAACGATTAAACAGTAGTGTAGTGGGTATAATGATAGTGGTAATTGTAGTTGTAGCAACAGTAGCATTAGTAATACATTGCAGTATGTGCGCATTACCTATGATATCTCATAGCTAATGCATACATCTTGTGGCCTACTTGGCCTACGCTACATTTCAGAGACTAGCAGCAGCTAAAGAAAAATGAAGCATTAGCACAGTAAATAACAATGACCGAGTATGATATCAAAGAACTGGTATCTTAAATTTTAAGATTTTCACATTGTATAAAATAATTACTTCCACTGACAATTATGCAACCAAATTCACACACACACACACACACACACACACACTGCTCTGAAGCATAACATAGCTTTGCAGACTGTGCAAATTCTATAGAAAAAAAATATCTAAACCACAAGTGAAATATCCAACACACAACAAGAAGACTATCAAGCATGTAAAAGCAGCAGAGAGTTCTGCTCCAATGATACCGAAAGTTTATTTTCAAGCACTGGAATAAATAATTGTGAAAAAACTGTCCTGCAGTATAATATTGAAACTGAGAATAGCAGCAGCAGCAGCAGTACAGTGTATTGTGGATCAGAGAGAATCTTCTGCTGCATTCTCTGGTGCTCCTGGTAATTCTGCTGCTGTATCCGTTTCAGCTCTTCCAAGTAACGCTAACAGAAACACAGAGTTCAGCATCATCAAACACTGTACAATGCCAGCGATCTCATTTTGAAAAAAAATGTTTACACACAAAAGTATGCCTGTCATGCAAAATAAATGATTAATGCACATTTGTTTCACAATAACATCAAATTTATGCTAGCCTTAGTAGCAAAAGTAAGAGGAAAGTTAATGTGTAAGAACTAGACAGACTGAAAAACAGTGATATTAAATTAAGGTTTGTAAAACAAATTCAAATACTATTAAAAAAAAATTTAAAAAGTGCTAAAATGCAGCACAATTATGGACATATATAGTCGAGAAAATCAGTTGCATCAGCAGAAGTGACCACAATGTGCATTGCAGAGAACAAACAAATAGCAAAGAGACTGTAACGTACGGCAGTATATGCACCTTTGATTCATTTACGACATATGGCACTATTTGTGAACTTTTTAAATGACTGAGTAATTGATGATTGGATCAATAATTCACTAATCGATTAGCTAATTAATCCTATTGTAATGCACTTTATTGTAATTAAACTTACTGATCGATGGATCAAACAACTGATCTATTGATTGCTCGACCGACTAACTAACTGACTGAGACGAGACTGAGTGATCGCGTCTTACCTGCTCCTGACGCTTCTTCTGCTCCTCTCTATTACAGATCACTTCACGCCTCATGTCTTCACCGTCACGACGTTGCCACAACTGCCGACGGGCTTCATACGCTTGCTGTAGCTACAGACAGACAAATTCACCTTCCGTGGTCACAATTCATTCACAAAAACACTTCAACAACATCACGCATCACTGTATTTTCACTTAAACTGCTACTTTTATCATCTAAGTATTTCACAGATACATAACTTTTAGACCTAAACGAATGTTTAACATGCAAAATAATACACAAATGTCATATACAACTACTATTTGACTAACTGTCTTTGTTGTGCATTTCTAGTAAAGTGGGCCTAATCACTGAACATAACTCAATAATTACTGACTTTAACATCTTGAGCAGAATATTTAATACCTTAAAAACTCAAATTAATTAATTAATTAATTAATGCTTGAATAATTAAGAAATAAACGACAAGTATTGATAAAATAACCGTCAAAACATTTGCATGTTTCCACCAACTCTGACATACATTCCATGGAAATCGTTAAAAAAGAAAAGACAGCAACAATTACCCTGTCATCATGCATCTCGCCCAGAACCTTTGCTTTATACAGACGGGCAGCCTCTCTACGCTGGAAAAACTCATGCAGCTCTACAGGTCTGTAAAATTCCAAAATGGCAAAAACTATACGTAACAAAAAGATTTCGCATAGGCACTAGGCAGCGAAGCTGAACTAGGCCCGTTGCGTGGGAGCTCATCCCCTTGAAGGCACTTTGAGCCGGCGAAAGCGGGGCCCAATTAAGCTAGCATACAGCCCAAGTCGGCCGGATGGCCGGCTCTAGTTAACAGCCAGCGCCTTTAACCGACTGGATTGCATACTCGCAGTCCTGGCCACAGGGCCTACTGTTGCGCAGAACTCGCCGTTACTTCCCTAGCGAGTATCACCAGTACTCATTTTACCATCCCACGGAGGGTAGAAGGCTGAGTCAACCTAGTTGGCTGGCTCCATACTGTAGACAGTCACCCATCTAAGTACTAACCGGGCCCGGCGTAGAGTAACTTCGTCTCATCCGAGACGCGTTACCAACCACGCCATACGCAACAGCCAACAGATAATTCCATCTTCTGTTTTTGGCATTGTTCTTCGTAATTTAAGTAGACCAATTGAAATAAACAACATCATAATCAAGAACTGAATAGATGCTGAGAGTACACAGACAATATGGGCACTGCATTTCAATCATTTTTGATAATTGGACAGTTTGCATTCAACTAGAAAAATAACAGTTAAAGTGACAAGTTACAAAAAAGCGTTAATTATAATCAATACCACTTAATAAAAAATGAAACTAACAAAATAATTCAGGCAGTCAGTTGAAAAAAATAATGAAACTAGAAGGGCACTCAAGGAGTGCAAACCTCCACCAACGCTATGTCATTTTTTCCATTGTGTTCGCCAGGTGGCAGCATTATATTTGGCGGAAGTGATTGTAAAAAACCTTCAATCCTATCCTGGATCCAGATGCTGAACTGGATCACCAGCAAAATCTTTAGGCTGGGCCAAGTCATACATTCCCTTAAAAATTTCAACCAAATCCATCATGGCTTGTGCACAAACATCAATAACTCGGCCGCCGATTGACATAGATGAATGAAATTTTGCAGCGACGTAGCCGGCTGCCACCGGAAACAGACCATTTGACCAAAATGGACAAAAATGACAAATTCAAGATGGCGGCGGCCGCCATTTTGAATTTCGTTTATCTTTCATAACTCGTTCAATATTGCACATATTTGCATGAAATTTGGCACAGGTATTATGCTGGAGGTCCTACATGCAGGTATGCCAAACTATTGAACAAAAATTAAATTCAAAATGGCGGCGGCCGCCATCTTGGATTTTTGCACAAACAGCAATATCTCGGCCGACGATTGACGTATATGAATGAAATTTTGCAGTGATGTAGCCGGCTGCCACCGGAAATAGACCATTTGACCAAAATGGACAAAAATAATAAATTCAAGATGGCGGCGGCCGCCATTTTGAACTTTATCTGTCGCTCATAACTCGTTTACTATGGCACATATTTGCACGAAATTTGGCACAGGTATTACGCTGGAAGTCCTACATGCAGGTATGCCAAAATATTGAACAAAAATTAAATGCAAGATGGGGGCGGCCGCCATCTTGGATTTTTGCAAAAACAGCAATATCTAGGCCGCCGATTGACGTAGATAAATGAAATTTTGCAGTGACGTAGCCAGCAGGTAGTAGTAGTAGTTGTTGTTGTGTACAAAGTAACTGTTCAGTGACCTTTCAAACTTTAATAAAACTGCAAATATTATATTTAAAAAACTCCAAGCAATTCATTTAATGTTGTATAAGCGCTGATGTAAAACTGCAAAAATCAAAAACTATAAGCACGAACATTATGCATTAGCTTAGATATTTATATCTGGCTACTGAGAACTGATTAAATGTCTAAGCTAATACATTAGTTCGTGCTTATACTTTTTGATTTTTGCAGTTTTACATCAGCGCTTATACAACATTAAATGAATTGCTTGCAGTCTTTTATATATAATCTGTAACATTGTTGTGTAGTCCTGCTAACAGACCAACAGACAAACAAGTACATAAATAAATGCTGGATAGCACATAGCTCCTTAGCGGAGGTAATGAGTGATGAAAAACCTTTAATACAGAAATTATTTAACAACGGTTACTCACTGATAAGAACTTCCTTCGTCTGTACCCTGTAACAATCTATGTGCTGACGTGCTATTGAAAAACCACAATTACTCAGTATTTACTTATTTACTGCAATAAATTCTGATTTGCACACAGAAATGCCGTGTATAACAGAGCACTGGTTAACACTAAATGCTCACGCAGTCACCTGGGACTCTGAAAAGCATTGGCGTAATAATCCCGATGACCATAGACGTTGTCACCACCTGATCTCACACATGTACAAACACAAAATAACATACAGCACAATATTATAATAATTACTTAAAATAATTACCAAATAATTACTAAAAATGGTTACAAAATCAGTGTCACATAATAATAAATGAAAACTTTCAGTTAAAACATGAAAGGCCATACAGCACGCTTGCCTAAAAGTAAAAAGGGTTAAAAAGGTTAAAGGAGCATGTTTATAGCTCTTAATGGTAACCCATATCAACAATAAAGAGTGTCACCTGCCGCATGGGTTCATACAGGTAAACACGCCCCGTTTCAACTACAGACTGGTAAATGATAGTGCGGGTAGAGCGACATGTCCAAAAAATAGCTACCGTAGAATTTGCTTGTTATCTGTCCCATTGCTATAGCACAGCATGGGACAGATTATAAAATCACGTCTGTCATTCTGTCAGTCTGTCTGTAAACACTCCTACGGTCACATTTTGATTCGATTTTGATGAAATTTTGCACAGTGATTTGGGGCCCAAAAAGTAAAATCGAGTTTGTTTGGGATAAAAATCTGATAACTCCTTCCCCTTTTTACCGAAATTTTTAACCCCCGTAATGCATTTTCAATGGAAAGGTTCAAGCACCACAGTAAAAAATCCTGTGGGCTTATAGTGGCGCTTAATAGCTCAAAAAGCGTGTCTCGGCGGCCGCTATAGGCGCAAAAAAGAAAAATAATCTACTCCCCCATTTTGAGCCCTCAGCCCCCAAAATTGTGATCACTGCATTTTCAATGGAAATAAGCTCATTAGTTACAGCTGTACCCACAAACGATCAATGTTTTGCGACATAAAGTTGCTTCTGTGGAGATTATTTCAACAAAACGGCTGAATTAGTATTTGTTACAGTAATTAATTTACACATGTGTATAAAAAAAGTAACAAAATGCCAGAAATTTGGATAAATAAACGATCTCTGACAGGTAAACGAAATGTTCATCTCAAATTATATTTGTGTTCGCCAGAGGGTGCTACCTGCGTATGCATTAGTATTTTTTTGTCTGTCAGTATAAAATCGCCTGAGTGTCCTTGCGTGCGTCCGTGCGTCCAACTTTTCTTGAGATATATTCCTTCCACCTTTCCCTTCCCCTTCTCCTTCTCCTTTCCCTTCCTCTTCTCCTTTCCCTTCCCCTTTC
>Ga0056128_1005314_pt1 | contig 16199 bp, 12 predicted proteins | sample WorMetLIZISLAND2_FD_71113 | JGI IMG/M metagenome (GOLD analysis project Ga0056128, IMG submission 71113) | Marine gutless worms symbiont microbial communities from Max Planck institute for Marine Microbiology, Germany - Olavius geniculatus... ... | reverse complement strand
TACAAATAACATCAAATGAAGAAGGCTTTAGACTATGTTAGTGATTACCAACTAAAGTCAGCTTGTAAGGACGCCATATGCATAGCCCCATCTAAGGTTACCCAAATGATTTTTGCTGGTTTAGAGGACTGATATCATCACATCGTCCTTACACACAGTTGTAAACTGGTAAGTTTTTTTACATATATAATAATAATGACACCGTCGTCGTTGTTATTATTTTGCAGAGTTAGTTGTGTTTCGGCCGAAAGAATGAATTCGTGTGAAACGTCCATTTCGCTGTGTACGACCGAAGATGTATGCTGTATGATGTGCGCACGGCGATACTACTGTTTATCGCTGAATGCTGCAGTCAATATTCTTCTCGCAACAGAAATGAGGTAAGAATGTACCTTTTATCAGTTGTTGACGACGACGGCAGTGAAGACGACGATGACGGATGACCGGCGACGCGACGAACGACGCTGTTCGAGAGGTTCTGTTCGAAGGATCGGCACGGAATCTCCACCAACTGCGACAGGGCCGGTCGACGACTGACGATGGACCGGGACCCGTCGAGGGCGCCTGAGCGAGTGCAAGGCGGAACGTTCGTGGAAAACACTGTGACTGAGTCGAGCGACACAGTTTCCGCGAAGCCCGCCACATCTGTAAACAGCTAGTCACAGGCTTTATGGACTAGAATTTGCACGACGCAGTGACTGCGGCGATTTATGCACTCTTTGACTGACCTAAGCTAAAACGATCATAATGTTGTGCTTAAATTTAAAGGCAGTTAACTAGCTCTGTGCCAGACCTATCCGCGCGCCAGGAAGGTAGGCCTAGCGTAATGGTTGGTTCGAGAAAATGACTGATGGAACTACAAAGTTTAGAGATTTTCGTGATTTTAGTGACATCATGTCATCATGACATCATACTTTAAAACACTGTGAGCCCGAATGAATGATGACCAGACACCACATGCTAATGCACCAGATCGCTGATACTAGGCCTAAACCAGGTAAACCTACACTGGGCCATTCAGCCTATAGGCCAATTATCGCCATTAGGCCTAACAGTAGGCCTATCACCAGTCACACGTACATTTAACAGATGACCGACCAACTCACAGTTCAGTGCCTAAACTTGTATCTCTAAGTTAGCGGTCGCAACATAGGTCTATATTGTATAAGTTCACATCCTGCATGCTGGACGAGGTAGGCTATGACATTGCTTCTGTGTACATATGTATAGGATCGTGTGTAGACCTACGCGAACACTGCGATTTATGCAAAAACCGAAGTTTCAAAAATCTACGCAATTCATCACTTATCATCGTATTAATAATCAGTTAATGACGCATTTACAAAATTTTAAGCAATTTGCACAACTGCGCCAAGTAGGCTATTGCTGCTTTGAACTGAAAATTGGCATAGACCTATAGGCCTACTGGTTCTGCTAATTTAAGAAACGTTTACGCCAATTTTGGCGCGGGATAGCCGGCCAGACGGACGGGCAAGACAATACGGGTTGCGGCATAGAACGCGCCACGTAATAAAACACAATAATGCATGTGTAACGACGGCGTTGCAGGTTGCTGTGTTGAACACACGATGGATGAGAGAGAACTACGTCATCGGATCGAGCGAAGTCAGCAGGAGTTGGACTACTGGCGCGAGCGAGCCGATCAGATGCGCTCGGTGCTCGATCGTCTGGAGACCGACTACCTGACACACCGGACCGACTGCTGCCTGGTGCGTCAGCGACGTCTGAGGGTCGTCATCGCCCAGGCACAGGCCGCCGTGGCTTCCCTGGAGAATGCTGGCGCCGACTGGCTGCAGCCAGAGTCGTCGACGACGTCGTCAGGAAGATCGAGTCCGACTGAGAGCGACGCTCTGTTGACGCAACCTCATCACTCGTCGATCGTCAGCGCCGCCGCCGACTACAGCAGGAATGTGCGACGCGCCGCTTTCTTGTCTCAGCTCAAGTGTAAGCTGCGTGCATTTAATGACTGTTTATTTACGGACATTCGGATTTTTCGGTCGGTCGTGTATTCCTCAACTGTATTATTATTTTCATAAATCGGACTCACGTACCACTGCCTCCTATATAGGAGGCAGTGCACGTACACTCGCCTCCCACTCGCCTATGACTACCGTAGCCTATCAGAAGTCAACAATGACTGATTTCTCACTGACGGTCTTCCGATTAATTTGCATGATATTGTGCTGCTACATGTTGCACTTATTTCCAAAAAAAACTATGACGATGATGATGCTGCTGACGTTTGATGTTAGCGATGACGCGAGCTGATTTGGAGTCTGCGCTGAGTCGCTTTGAGGCAAAGACACGACATCAGCGTGACTTCTACAACGCTATCCGCGACCGGTTCGCGACGCTCGCCAACGAGTACGACGAGCTACAACAGCAGGCGTGCTGTCTGCGCATCTGTCTGGCGTGTGGATGCAACAAACGACTTGAACGAATCATTCGAACTACGCTTGATCGGCCTGGCAGACTTGTCGATGTCTAGTTGCTTCCGTCGCTTCAACGTTTTCTGCCTAATCTCTACTGAAGTTTGCTGCCTGCTAACACGCGAACACGCTGGATGTTATGGGGTGTTTACATAATCCAGCAAACGTCCAGCAAACGTCCAGCAATTCACGTGTGTTTTGAATACATTTGCTGGACGTTTGCTGGATCGTGTAAACACACTATTAGACTTTTAGCGACAGCCAAACTCCACCGCTTGCATTTGTTGACGATTTTTTTTCGTACAGCTATAGTTTACATTGGCCTATAACAGATCGAAGTGGGCTTGAGTGGAGTTTCGGCTTAAACTGACAAAATTTGGATACGGTCGAAGCCATGCTATTTTTTCTATAGGCAAATTCCAGTGTAGTTATAATTGGTAGAGTTTTCGGCATTTAGTGGTTGAAAAGAGAGTCGAAATTTAAATTCCGTCCAGTCTTCTTGGGGTTACACAAAGAGCTGAGGAATTCAACACCAAATTTCTGATGCTTGCGTACTAAAAGTGGGACTACTTGTATGCTGCAGACAATGTGCAACGTTTTATCACTGCAGTGCGAAGACAGAGCAGCAGCATGGACAGGACCATCGGTCAGGGTCTGTACTAAGTTTTTGATGTCGTGATGTCATCATGTCAAATGTGATTCAACAATGTTGTAATTTTATGGTCATATAAGCGTATCTACGCAGGCTAACAGTGTTCATGTGCTCTTTGTTAACTGTATGCTTATTCGTTTTTATCTGCTTTTCTTCGTACGGTACCAGTTTTGTAGTTTGTTGTTAGCATTAGATAAGAAAAATGGCAGTCTTTCATATTATCATGCGTATATTGTTGTTGTATTTATGTTAACCATAGATGTGATAAACGTTTAGACTACAACGTTTACAAAAAATCTTTGTAAACGCGCTTATTATTTTGTCATCGATTATTTCAATAAAAATCACATAAGCGAAACGAAGCAAAATTATGACAGCGACGAAGATAATTAGTGGATAGGACAACTCAACTTAGTTTTCGCGTAGCTATAAGATTAAAGTGAGTGAATCCTGAACACTTTTGTAAAACGGTTGTCACAGAACTGGAGCAAGACACTCTTGACAATGAAAAAAACTTTTATTGGAATTTGGAATTATCCAAACAATAGGCCTAATATTCAAAATTACGATCTGTGTACGTTTACTTTTAGCTTACAAACGTTTACAATCTTTTTCCTAATAAACGCGTTTATTAATGTTTATTATAATTTTTTGGACGTTTATCACATCTATGATGTTAACGTGCAATATGTAAACGTGCACTGCAATATAGCTTAACAGATTGAAACTTTTGCGTCGTGCAGCTTAGTTGTAAATAAGTTTTGTCATATAAAATAAAATAAAAACAAAAAAGCAATAAATTGTTATTTGAATTTTGTTGTTGTTGCATGGGCTGTGAACGTTGGTCAGCATTTTCAAAAAATATATTGCACATATTATGCGTTATATTTTGCACCTGGCCACGATCCGAAAATTTGCTGAATGTTTTGAAACATTCTGCGTGGGTGTTCTTTGATGTAAAAAACACGGAAAACATAAGCAAAATATTTTCAAAAAATGTTTTTTACGCGCGACAGCATGTAAAACGCGTCTTAGCTATCGACGAGGCGTCCGTCTGTCTGTCTGTCCGTCTGTCACACTCCTATCAAAGCGGTGCAAGCTAGGATAACGAAAGCTTCACTGTGGGCTGCCCTAAGGACTCTAGTTTTTGTGACCAAACTTCATGCCGCTGGGTGAGGGGGTTCCCCTCGAACATTGCGCGAAAGAGGGGTACCCCCTAAAAAGTCTTCATTTTACCACTATCAGCTCGTATAGCGTAAAAACGGTTACAGATAGGCACACACAATGCTGCTTATCATAACAAGCACTGGTAACAAAGTTTTAAGGCTATCAACATCGACGACCTTGAACGACTTTGAATCCTTAAAATAGGGGGTTTAAATGAATTTTTCGCGATTTTGTGCTGCGACACACATTTTAAGAGTGGCTGGAGACAGACCAAGATAAGCCGCGTATGAAATTTTCGGAATTAAACGTCAACGTAGACTTTAGCAGTCCAAGTCCCGACCCCCTGCATTCAAGGAGGCATGCGCACGCGGCCGTCAAAAAGGAATACCCCTAAAAGTGGTTATTTTATCATTATTGGCTTGTGTAGCGTGAAAACGGTTGCACATAGGTACAAACGTGCTGCTTATCATGACAATCACTAGTGACTGGCTTCTTAGTGGTGTCAACATCGATCATCTTGAATGACCTTGAACCCCCCAAAATAGAGGGTTTCAGTGTTTTTTGCGATTTTCGGCTGTGGCGCAGACTTTAAGAGTTAATTGCGACTAAATAGATGGAGATAGACCACAAGACCAGGGCAATCTGCGAACAGGAACTGCTATAGGCTGTCGCGCGTCTCATGAGCTTTTCTCAAATTACTTGTTGTTTTACATGCAATCACGGTCTTACTGTAAACTTTACACAATGAAGAATAGGCTTATCACAAAGGGGAATCAATTTATCTGCTCTTGCACATAGACTAATCCATCTCCGGACTTTCTTCATAGACTACTGGGCTGTCTGTCGCCTGCTTGTTTTTTAGTTCTTATTTAGTTATTATTCGAAAACTTTCCGTTTGTTTGAATGTTTCCACGCGGTAGACCGCAGAAAAACTCGTCAGCATTTAACGTCTTTGTTTTTGCATTATCGTCAATGCTCATAATATCGTCCACAAGCAAACAGCGAAGAGCTGCGACAGCGAAAGCACGAAGCAACAAGACAATAATGGACATAATTAACAGGCAACTTGGAAGACGAAAGCCTTTACGTTCAAACTCCATTTAGTTCGGTTTATTGTTGCAGATTTAATGTTGTACAACTTGAACCAATAAGTGATTCGTTATACACCAAATCCACAAGAAATCGAAGTAAGTGAGGTTTGAGCTTATACGTAGGTAACTTGCCAGCTTCACAGCGGGTTCAGACAACGAAGCAGATCACCGACATCGAGCGGTGCTATCGGAACCCTCCAGTAGTTAAACTCGTCAAAATCCTCAGCCACCAAAACACCACCACCATTGTGAGCATTAGCAGCATCCTCAGAGGTCGGACGATGACCTTCAGAGGAGCTAAGTACGGCATCAAGGTCACTGAGGTCAACGGACGGCAGAGGCTGTCTCCAGAACATGAAGCTGGAGAACTGGTCGACGTCAAGATCGTTGTTGTTACTGGGCGTTGAAGTCTTCACGCTGATGACCATTGCGTCATTTTCGGTCAAAGTTTTCGTCAGAAGGTTGACGTCGCGCGCTGGTGACTTCAGCGTCGTAAGACCGTCCAATGCGTTGCACTGAATGCACGACAAATCAACACACACATCTCTCTTTTTCAATTTTTTTTGCAATCTAATTTTTTAACTAAAACGTTTTACTGTTTTGCATGCTGTGTGATCTCCGTTTTTTTTACATTCTTGTACATAATTAGTCATCTTTTCATTGCACTTTGTGGCGACAGTGGCTTCTATCCCTATACCTGGTGGGTGCAGCTTACGCCCAGTGAAAAATAGGGGGAGTCTTGATAAGGTTGTAGATCAAAACTATTTTTTATTTCCTCTTATTTAAAAAAATTGCACTTTTAACAAAAATTCCCCCTATCTTTTACTTCCCCCCTATTTTTCACTGGGCAATCTACACCATTGACAAAACTCCCCTCTATTTTTACATTCCCCTTATTTTTCATTGGGCAAACTACACCTTAACAAAACTTTTCCCTTATTTTTTACTTATTCCCCTATTTTTCAATCTGCACCCTTAACAAAACTTATTCCCAAGAGGGGAAGAAGCCCAAAATAGAGGGGAAAACTTGAGTCAAAATTTTTTTTTGGGGGGGGGGAGAATTTGAGCCAAAAACTGGGGGAAGTTGCGCCTGATTAAAAAACGATAGCAAATGAGACAAGAACATAAGTGCTTGTGTTTTTGAAATGAATAAAAAAATGAATAATGCATTGAGACACACGTGGTGTACACTGCACATCAGTTCTTATATATACTCACCTCGACGAAATATTTCATGGTTTTGTATTTCTCTCGAGAAAAATGACAACGCAAGAAACACGGAAATCTGCAAATACAAAACTATTCACCATGTATACATCATCAACACCATCATCATCATCACTATTACTCGTTGTAATTATAGGCCTAAGCATTATTTCTAGGAGCATAATGTTACACATAGGTCTACTTGTTACTCACTGTCGCAAAGTCTTGCATGCTTTGCAGTAGGCCTACCCGCCACGCCGCTGCACACAAAATAATTTATCTCTCTGGGTTCCGTTTCATTCTTTGTCATTTGAGTGATACGTAATATAAAATACTATATGCCGTCAGCAAAAATTGCATCAAAATAGACGATATATTATTATACGCATTCACATTAGCAACGATGAGCATATATGCATTTCATTACTCTTCGGCGGTACGGCACACAAACATTAACGACCGTCAGTGCTCGACAACACGTCGTGTATTGTAGTGACGGTAAATATAACGTCAAATGTAAAATTTACTCACAGAGATTACATGGAATTAGCAATAAGCAAAGTACTGACTTACCGCGGCTGATTGTTTTGTCAATACTATGCGGCAGCGCTCGCAGTATATGCAGTCGTGACGTCGCCGCTTATTCAGCAGCAGCAGCAGCAGCAGCTGTGGACGCTACGCAGCCTCATCTTAGCATAAAATATTTGCCAGGATGTAACAGCTGCTATATGTCGTGTGCTGTGTAAGGCATCACCTTAATGGCAGAATTTGAATTTGTAGAACGCTATTTACAAAACGTAGACTGACGTTCAATAGATATACAATGCATGCATTATACATACATATCTGGCAAAGTCAGATAAAATACAACGAGATATCGGCCTAACAGGTGTTTACATAATGCAGTGATCGCTAAATCGAAAGTTTATTTTAAAATTAAATTTATTGTATAAATTATAGTACTTAAAAATTTTACTTAAGGCAAGATATCGTCAAAAATGTCGCCAGCTGTGAGTATTTTTGATTTACTATGTTGAGAACAGGAGAAGATTCAAATTCTTTGTAAACTGTTCAGTCTTTGATCACTTCAGAGTTGTAGCATTTTTGTAGGCATACCGTGATAAAGCCGAGTTCATTCTGTACTAGAACTGTCTTTAGCACAACAAAGTACTGCAAATTTGGAGGATTTTTTCCGAGTTTGACCAAGCAGCAATACGCCAGCAACTGAAACCGGCAAACAAACCACGGAGTGCTTGCACTGCACAAAAGGACCATGCTCTGATGTTTTTAACAGCCGTCAGTTCCGGACTGTTACGTTGTTTTTTGTCAACTCATTATCACAGACCATCATCTGGTGTGGTGGACAGAAAGTTCAATAATTCCAGCGAAGGAATTAAAAAAATCTGTCAATATTTGACAAAAACTTGAAGCGAACTTTATGACTCACAGTGTAGTGTAGGCCTATAATGTGCAGAGCTTATGCATGTATGTATTTCAGTTCTGCAGCTGCTACGTGACGAGAGCTGATTGTTACATCTTCTTGATCTCTGTTAAAACTGAAACTCTTTCCAATAACGCAAAAAGGTTTAACAATAAAGTAGTCTACAACAACGTTAACGAGATTAGGCCTACGGAACCAAGATTCAGACCAACGACACTCTTATTAAAGTCGCAAGTCAATAAACTGACAAGTTAAGTTTCAGTCAATTTATTGTCACCAGTAAGTTATTGCACAGTACGCCTAGCCGAAGATAGGAAATGCCTTAACGCAAAAGTCCAAATATTGTACACAACATTATTTACGAAACACCAAAACAAGTAAAAGCTGCAACGTTAATTGGAAATAAGTTACTAACGAGTAACACAGCCGGCTAGTTGTAGGCTCGTACGTGAAATATACACAGATAAAACAAATACAATAGTTTTGCAATTTGTGTGGTCTCTACTTTTTATTTTTACCGTTTGCAAGTAATAGGCATAGTAATAGTCAAATAATTTAATACGGTCGTACTCATTACAGTGCACCACACTGAAAGTTGCAGTGTTTGCCTTTAATTGCGTACTTCATATACGTCGCTAAAATCACACATAGAACACATATGACACACAAAATTACACGAAAATTTCGTTAAAATATAAATTATACGAAACCACTAAAGTAAGAACGTTGACAAACAAAATGGCGAACGACTTGGCGGTATAAAAACATTGATTCGAGTTATAAAAAGTGTCTGTAGCTCTGAAAAACTGCTGCAGCAGCGTCAGCGACTTGGTCCCATTCCTCGTCTTGCTTTCAGCAAAACGCTACCGTTTTTTTCGTCATTCCAGGTTTGTATGGTTTGTATTGGATCTCGATCAGAGGCGTCCATCCCCTCAGCATCAAGAGGCAACTTTTCTCCCAACTCGGATGCTCCCCTTTCCCTTTTCTCGCCCCTCTCTTTCCTTCTTTCCCCTTTGTCGTCCTGTCCCATTCCCCCTCCCTCTCCTTTCCCCTATTTTCTTCCCTATGTTCTTCTCCGTCCTTTTCTCTTTTTCCCCTACTTCTTTTCTTAGATGTAAGACCTTTTGAATCCAGCTATGTGGCCAGTAGTCTGGGAATTGCCGTAAGCTCCCCCAGTGGGGTCTGAGGCAGTGTCACAGCCGAAGTCGAATTTGGTGAATTTTAACCTTCAAAATGTGGCATCTGGTGGCGACAAATTGAATTGTTTTCCATACAATTAATTGACCAAATTTAGTGCATTTTAAAAATATACGCAAACAAGGGTGGCGTGGCACCACAACTTTAAAAGTAGGCAAGGCAAGGCCGTAGCCAGAATTTTTGCTCGGGAGGGGGGTTTGATCTTCCCCTATCCCCTTACCCCTATCATTCCCTTTTCCTTTCCCTTTTTGCTTTTCCCTTTTTCCCCTTTCCCTTTTCCTCTTTCCCTCCCTTTCTCTTCCCTTAGAAGTAGGACCCCTGAAATCCAGCTAGGAGGTCTGGGGAAGCACTGTGAGCTCCTCCAGCGGAAATCGAATTATGCGCATTTTAGCCTCAAAATATGACATCTGGTGGCAATAGTTGTAATTATTTTTCTCAGAATCAACTGGCCAAATTTAGTGCATGCAGTTTAAATAATGACGGCAAACACGGACGACAGAAGGAATTTAAAAGTAGAAGTAGAATTAATCTGCGAGCGAAGCGAGCAGAAAAACATTTTGAACTGTTGTACGCAGAAATATCACATAAACTTTAAAATTCTGGCGGTCTAAACCCGCAAATCCTGCCCCCCTTAAATACGGCCCTGGAAATAGGGGGCTACAAGTAATCTGCAAGCGAAGCGAGAATTTGCTTCCACCCGTCAATGGAGTGGACGCCCCTGATCTCGATCGTGCAATCTGGTAAGCCATTAACTGTCTAACTGTTGAACCGCGGCAGGAATGAAGCCACAGTGTAATCAGTTTGTTTAAATACATTTCTAGAAAAACGCCGTTCTAACTTTTCTCCGTTTTTTAAATGTAAAACATTAATGTGAAAATAACGGCCATTTAATTATATACAACAGTTGAAGTTGTGATAAAACAGTAGCCAATTTTGCGTTCACATGCATACCATACCCAGTCGCGCATGCAAAATACATCTAATGACAAAACCTTATATATACGAAACGCTAGAAAAAATATATTTCATCAATGTGTCCAATATAAAAAGTTACATTTTTATTCAGTCTTTAGGGTTTACACAAACGTTTTAAAATTGTTCTGCGCAAAACGCGTTTTAGCGTATACTTAATATTTTTTTTCTAACTACTCGTATATGGAGCGGCGATGTGGATGGTCAGACGTAGATGGTATCTGAGCTCTGGGAGCGTTCACTGATCGCCTTGAGGTGACGTCGGACACGCCACGGCCGATCACGTGGTCCTCCAGGTGAACTCAAACTAACGTCATCCTCGACGTCATCGTCATAGTCAATGACTGGTGACGCTGTCTCACTGCGGCATGCCGCCGGGCGCCGATACAGTAGATGACCCCCGGGGACCACACTCCGCCACCTGGGGCTAGGGTCAACGCCCTGCCTCAAAGGACCGAGGGTTGAGCTAGCGGTCGGCATTGAGAGACAGGACACGAGACGCGCGTGATGATGCACGGATGAGAATAGGGATGACGATGTGCCGACGCGCTGCTGCTGCTGCTGCTGCTGATGATGAGTGCTTGTGTGTCGTGTGTCACGAGAAGAGTCTCTCACAGCGCGTACAGGATTACCTCCAGCGCATCACAGGTTGTCAGCATGTCCAGTGGCGGATCAGCTGAGCCGAATATTTGGAGTCGACTTTGTTGAGTAGCCGGGCAAGTCTGCAGCCAATGTTCGAGCGTTTCTGATGACTGCGAGCTGCTGCTGCTGCTCTAACTCTGCGGCGGTGATGTAATCTCGTTGTGCGGCGGGCAGTCGCCAGTAGTGTTCATCACTGCTGAGAAAGTCTACCGCCGCGCTGTCCGTGTCCGGGCGTCCGTGGTCACGAGCTTCCGCTAGACGCTCCATTCCTCCAGTCGGCTCAGCCGTCAGCTGCGCCTGCGGGTGCATCTGGACCGCGGTTGTCACGGTCGACCTGGGAGGTAGACTAGCCGACGAGCCAGCGGCGGGCGGCAGCACAGAGTTCCAGGGTGATGATGACTCGTCGGCGTGGAGCTGCATCTGACTGTCGGAGAGCTGGCTGCAGAGCGGGTCGGAGATTCGGCGCGGAGACACGGGTCGCCCCGGCGCCTCGACGTCTGTACTGGTCGCCGCATCAGACGACGAACTACGCAGCTTACACTTGTTCGCCCGTCTCAGCGCTGTCTTGGCTAGGGCTGGCTGGGGTGAAGTTTAGGGTTAACCCGTCTTGCACTTGTTGGCCCGTCTCAAGGTCGTTTGGGTGGCCGCGGCGTCACTGTCTCTGGTAGATGACGATGACGTCTCGAGCTCGCCAGTGAACAGCGGTCAGTACTTCGTGCGCGTCAAGTGACGACACCTCCGTGGTGTGGTATTTGATTTACTGTGTATATTTCGTCAGCAAGTGATGACGGGAATAGCAAAACGAACAGAAAATAAACCAGTAGCAACAATAAACACGCATGCATCGACGTTGTCTCGAGCTCGCCAGCACCGCGCTGTTGCAGTCGACGTCGAGCGTTCTTTGCTGCGGCGACGCACGCCGAGCCAGTCGCCGTCGCACCTGTCTGGTCACCACTGGCTGCCGCCGCTGAGTCGCCAGGGGCCGCCAACGTCGCGGCAAACTCCTGGATCAGACTGTCAGCCCGTTTGCACGCCTGCGTGTATGCCATCTGTGCCTCGTGCAGTCGACACAACCACGTGTCCTACGCCAACAAACATACATCTCTATCCTCAACTATCTGACGGTGTTGTACGTTCTGCTGAAACCAGACCTATAGCTTCAACTAAATAGGGACTACTATTTAAAAAAGATATTGCATTACATTGCATTATAAATTTTTAACGTGGACTAAGTAGAAACTGCTAGGACCACTGATAAAAGCGCAAGTCACGACAAAAGTACAGACTGATGTGACTGTTAAAACAGAAATGTTTTCAGTTCATGGTGGAACTGTGACAGTGTGTTTCAGGCGACGATGTCCGATGGTAAAATGTTCCATAGTCGAGCACCAGCGACAGCGAAGGCTTGGTCACCAACAGTTGCGCACTGCGACTGGGGAACATCCAGCTGGTGTGTCAGTGAGGACCGCAGACGTCGTCTTGACGCCAAGTCGGACAAACGTCGCAGGTCTGCAGCCAGGTATGACGGAACCGTGCCGTTCAGAGAGCGAAAGACGATCGTCGCCAGCTTGAACTGCACACGCTCGGGCGCCCTCAGCCAGCGGAAACTAGCGAGTGTGTCGGTGATGTGTTCCGAGCGCCGCAGGCCGGCGATGGATCGTGCGGCAGCGTTGAGTACAGACTGGAGGCGTCTGTACAGGTTGCTTGGTAAGCCTGCCAGTACAGCATTGCCGTAATCTAGCCGGGACTGGACGAGGCGACGTCATATTAAGCACTTCGACTGTATACTATAAGTGTTAAAGTACAGATAGCCTACTCTAGTGCGCATATTTTTACTTTTTTATTTTTTGTGTATTTTTGTGGTAGTATATTTTGGCGCCTCTGTGCTACGGAAGAAGGGCACCGTAGCAATTTTTACTACGCGATATGCGATGATTGTAACGACACAGAAATTTTGACTGTAAAGTCAGTTTACTTACCTTGGCGACCTCTGTCGGCGCCTCTAGAGTGAAGACACCAATGATCTGTCGAAACCTGCTGACTTGGACCAGCACGAAAGCGTTGCTCAGAGCACTGGCAGCTGCGGATAGACAGCCGAACAACAGGTGTCTGTTACAGTCGTCACGGAAGTGCGGCAAACACGAATCGTGAGAGGACGGAGGTTCTGATGTGACGGTCACACAGACTGGACTCACACCGCCACCGCTGGCCCCACCAATCACTGGTGGACCGGTAGCGCCGGCGCCCGGGCGATGTGATGCGCCGTCGACCGATCCACCAGCGCCACAGCTCAAGCCTGCTGGTGCTCCTTGGTCCCATACGTCGCAACCTGCATTGTACAATAAGTTTTACCAAATTCTGACCGACTTTCATGTTTTCATTAACACGTTTTTACGCACGAGAGCTAGCATAGCGCGCATTAGCTACGGTAATTCTGTCTTGGTGTCTGTCTGTCCGTCCGTCCGTCCTGGTGACACGTCCCGGTACCGTTCCAAACCCAGGTGAGATAGAGACTTCGGGTTTTCACCAAATGATGGGTTAGAGTCTCTAGTATGCTACATCGGGACAAAATAGGCACAGACATGCTGCTTATCATAACAAGCAATGGCGACGAGCTTCTTAAAAATGTCAACATCGATGACCTGAAATGATCTTGAACCAACAAAATAGGGGATTTTAGTGAAGTTTTCGCAATTTTGAGCTGTGACACGCATTTTAAAAGTGAATTGCATCAAAATGTCTGGAGATAGACCAAGACAACCTGCACATGAAATTTTCAGCATTGAATGCAGATTTTAGCAGTCCAAGTCTGGACCCTCTAGGTCTTGGTTCAAAGAGGCTTGCGCACGCGGGTGTCATAAAGGGGTACCCCACTAAAAAGTGGTTATTCATCCACTGTTGGCTGATCTAGCGTGAAAATGGTTGCAGATGAACACAGACATGCTGCTTAACATAACAAGCAATGGCGACGAGCTTTTTAGGATTGTCAACATTGATGACCTTAATTGACCTCGAACCTTAAAAATAGGGGTTGTTAATGATTTTTGGCGATTTTTGGCTGCAAAAAAGTGAATTGCGACGAAACGCCGATACTACTACTTAGTTAGAAGAAATACAATGCTGAATAACAAATGGGTTCTATGGTCGTGTACCGACGTTCTGTCTTAATACAGTTGGCAAACGGGCATTTCGGGTTTTTAGCGCCAAACTGTGAAACGAGCTTGTCTGTAGCATCAGCTTTGCACTGTCACTATTGGTCTTCACTCCGGGCAGCGTCTCAAGACCTTCCTGCTCTGTCGCTGATATCCAGGCTCAGGCTGACTTACTTGACACTTTACTGACGAGGTCTTGGTAGAAATAATGCTTATCATTTAGGCCACGTTCATGACGATGACGACGACGATGATGATGTTTATAACAATATTCTGACCGTGGTCAGCGGAGCCAGGTCGTTGCTGGTCTCTGGTGGAGCGCGCGGAGTGATGGACTGAAGACGGTTTGTTGGATGAAACGGTGACTGCGACCGCTGCTGCTGAGGCTGGTGCAGTGTCGGGAGGTAGGACGTCATGAACGGTGAAGCGATCAAGAGCGATCGGTTGCCGGTAGACGACGAACGTAGCACCCGATTCACTCTGAGTGCGTAGTTGACTGGTGCCGTCAGACATAGCCGCAGCCGACGAACCGCCAGCCGCGCCGCGCTAGTTACAGTCATAACAACAGGCGTCCAGAGCCGCAGCGGGGACTGAGAAAACATTTTGCGGACTCCCTCTGGAAATGAAATTTTTGAATTTTTCTTTAAAATAACGCCTTCTGGTGTACTTTAGATTTTTGAGCGATGGCGGGGTCCCCCAAACGTCGCGAGGCTCGGGGTAACTTACCCCCGTACTCTCCCCCTCTCTTTATCGGCCTGCTTTCAATGCTAGAAGGTTGAATAGCCTAACTAGCTCAGCTACTGCTAAGAAAACAGGGCGTCGCCTATACACACTTTAGCGGAATACGTAATCAAAACCTGCGTCCATCCTCGGCAAAGTTGAAACATGCTTTTTCAGCGATCGGCTTTATTTATGTAGGTTACACTATAAACTTCAAGTGTAAAATATGTAAAAAGAATTTGAAAGAACTGTAGATATGCGTCAAGAGTGTAGACTTTAAATTACGAATTATAGGTTTTATATTATGCGTATAGGTCTTCAAACAACCCACCTCAAAACTATGGAGCATTTTGAGAATAATTATAAACAAGAAGAACAGCAGAAAAAAACACAACACGAATAAGATATGTACGTAGACAACATAAAAAGTCTTACTTTGCGAGACGCTTTTTTGACCCTGGTCAACAGTAGAATGTCGTCAAACAGAAACATGTACATGTCCACCGCTTTGGATATTTCTGCTTACCAGCACACACGTCAACAACATTTGCAACATAAAATCACTGGCTGCTTCTAAACAGAAGGGGAAACCCCATCTTTCGAGTACTGAATAAATTAACACTGAGTGCTAAATATGCCGAGCAAAAAAATCCAATTTGGTCGATAAGCCTATTTGACGAACTTAAGTAAAAGAACTCGATGGCTTACGTTTGTGTCGGTTAGTCGGTATACAAATTATTAATCATCATTAGTTACTATTACGTTCATACAAAATGCCAAATTACTGATTACAAGTTCAGTGATTATTGTTGATTAAATCTCCGTTATTGGTTAAGTTAATGTGAACAGTGAAATCATACAGCAGAACTGACCGATAAGTGTGACGGGTCCTTCACAGAGCAGTTGTCGTCTTGGGCTCGCTAGAAGCCGTTCACAAGGCTGGCGACTCAGCGTCGGCCGTAAATACTAAGCACAAAGTGTCAATGTACTGTCTGGTTAAAAACAACAGCATACTTTACACGTGTATGCAACCTTAGGTAGGTCTAGGCCTATGACAGTGTAACTGTTCTATGAGCTATGGTCAATGACGTTATCGTTGACACATTCTTCGTCGACACATTTTTCGAGCTAGTCTTTCGTCGTGAAGCTAGAAACTGATGCTTTTGTCGGTTCTTTTGCGGGATCCACGCAATCCATTGACAAAGCCGTCGCGATCCACGTTGCCTAGAATATATAACTCAATAATTTGCATCCATACTTCAAAAAGCATTGAATTACATGTGTTCTTTTTCAGTGCAACAATGAAAACTGTTAGAAAATGACTCTAGATCAGCGGTTAAACCTATTTCCTTCATTCTCCTCTAAAAACCGGGCTGCCTTCTGTTATTTATGGAGGAAAGCTAATTTAATGAATAGTTAATTTGTATTTGGTTTATAAGGAAAGTTTCTCAAAGGTCATTTAGTGCTGCCAGCTCAGCATAGCGAGCTGCTTGGCTGAGTGAGAGATGC
>Ga0056128_1005313_pt1 | contig 16200 bp, 6 predicted proteins | sample WorMetLIZISLAND2_FD_71113 | JGI IMG/M metagenome (GOLD analysis project Ga0056128, IMG submission 71113) | Marine gutless worms symbiont microbial communities from Max Planck institute for Marine Microbiology, Germany - Olavius geniculatus... ... | reverse complement strand
AACAGCAAAAATCACAAAAGGTGATATTATTCAGCAGCACATTGACACACAGTCAGTGTGATGCGGGCAATATCACCTTTTGTGATTTTTGCTGTTTTTGATGTGTGAGTTCTTTAATATAATTGCCATTAACAAGTGTATAAACTGATGTTTTGTGCATTTATGCTTCGTAATTGTACTTGATATACGGTCAGCAATTCTGAAAATAAAACACTGAATGTGCTGACTTAAAATTACAAAGTTCACTAGTAAAATGTTACTTCTCCTGATCGACACATTACTAATCCACATCTCACAATGCAAATTCTGATTAAACCAAAACTTGGATATGTTGGTGCAATCACAAAACTTCCCCCACCTGAATCCTAGTCATCTAACCCTATCCTTAACCCTAACCATGTTTCTAACCTTAATCCTGGCCCTGAACTTAGGACCATATGCATAACCCAAACCCTATGTCTAGTTTGCTACGTTAATTCTATTTTCAGTTCAATGAACTGATAGAAGCAATGCAAAATTTACTACTTTCAGTTCAGGGAAAACCAAAGTTGTTAGATATATCTAGAATATCTAACGTCTTTGGGGAAAATGGATAATGCCCAATGCCGCCGGGCCGCTGAGATCCTGCCGCCATCACTGTCAGAAACTGAGCTGGTCTCATGACACTTCAGCCAATGATACTTCCAGACTTACCCCGTCTGCAGTCGATGGCCTGATGGGACTAAAATGTAGCAGAAAGTTAACAAACTATCTAATAAAGCTGAAATAAATAAATCTAAGTTGCACAATAAGATTTTAGATCTATGCTGTAAGTATGCAGGCCATTTTGGCCCAATTCTGCCACTGTCCAGCTGAGAGTAAACTAAAAAAACTGTTAATCTCTTTGCATTTTGAAAAGATGTGAATAAGAATTGTGGCACTTAATCATTTTTAGTCCATCTTGTATAAAGAAAGAACATCGCTCTGCACAAGTCATGGTAGATCTATATAGCATCAATCAACACCTGCGCATATTTCATCTCAGCAGCCAGCACTGGTAACGAGGAGTTTACTAAAAGTTTAATTTGGTCTTACTCATATTTTTTTACTTTAGAATTAGTGAATCTATTCATCATCTCTAATGCAGTACTGGTGACGGTGTGAAACAAATAGCAGCGCGGCCGAACTGATTTTAGCAGCCCAATTAGCTGCACTTCAGATCGCCGAACTGCTTTTAGTAAATTCCGATTTTTTCGACTCAGTTCGGCGAACTGACGACAGTAATTTTGGTCACCAATCTTTCAATTCGCCAAACTGACCGCAGCACTGAGCAGTTTGCTATTTCACACTTCCTGCTGGGAAACTTTTGCAATTGCGCCCAATTTTTGTTAAAATGCGCAAAAATAAGTGAAAGTAAAAACCGAATTCTGAAACGAACCGTCGCTACTGACGGTCTGAAATGTTGAATTCTGTGAACAAGGCATGCAAGCCAGCTTGGTTGTGTTGAAATAGAACTGTACGCCATGTTCACGCAGTCGCTTACAACTTTCTGGACTTTCATATTCTAGCGTGTATGCCGGATTACCAGCAATCGCAACGCGAGAATGATAAAACAGCCACAATATGCACAAATTCTGAGTTTTTAGTACACAATCCTCTTTCATATTCGCACTTGTTATTTTGTTTATTAACACGATTTCCGGTTGTGCTTAGCAACCAAAATGAATACCGATAAATAAGTAAACATAAATTTTTTAAAATCCCGTTTTCCAGCTCGCAGTTTTCAGTCCCTGCGTTTTAATTGAAACAATTTGATAATTGTTTTTAAATAAATAAATAAACTTAGACAAAAATTAAAACCAGTCACATTAACAAGTTGGTTACAGTTCAAAAAAACTTCGGCATTTGCTATAATAACTGGGATCACAGGCGCGCGGTAACGCAGCCATGTGTTAATGCCTTAATGGCGACCGGCTAAGTTAATGTAGAATGTCAAAATTCGACCCCGCGCAGATCCGCAACCCCTCAACCGATCGACATAAAATTTGAAACAAGTGATAATGTTTGCAAGACGACCCCCTGTGCAAAAATTTCGTGCAAATCGTCCATTGGGGGATTCTCGGCAAATGGGTGAAATATAACGAAAATTTTTCTAGTATATATATATACCTTTTTTGTTGACCGACCTACAGGTCACACCGCCCGGCGGATTTTCACGCGCGATGGCTCGGACAACGCGGCCTCACGCAACGGTCAAACCTTTTCGGGAACCGAAATTCGAAGTTAATACCTAACCCCTGAAAAATCCCTCCAAAATCGAAAATTGGGCCCAAAACGGACAAATTTTCGGCCAAAAATGCTCCTGTATAAAAATTTCACCTAGGCCTATAAACGGCCCCTAATCGTCATCGTAGGACCATAAAAGTTGTATAGTGAATAGGCAATATGGCCTCGGGAATTTCAAATATATGGTCATTTTGGACCCCTACCCACAGGTCACGTGACGCGGAGCATGTGCCGTGGACTTTTGGCCTTTAACATGGGCAAATGCAACTTTGAGGCTTTATATCTCCGTAACGGTGACTGATGACGTCACGTGACCCCAAAAGGTCAAACTCGTGACCCCAAAATCTTTGAAGTTCCGTATCTCCGTATCCGCGCAAGACAGACGCATGGTTATCATTGACCACCAATAGGAAAGTGCCCACGCCGAGTCCGATGGTCACGTGATCGATGACGTCACTTGACCCCAAAAGGTCAAGGTCATGACCCCAATATCTTTGGGACCCCATACCTCCGTAACGGTGCAAGATAAATGCATGGTTACAATAGAACACCAATAGGAAACCACATATGCCGAGTACAATGATCACGTGACCGATGACGTCACGTGACCAAAAGGTCAAACTCGTGACCCCAAAATCTTTGAAGCCCCGTACCTGTATCTCCGTATCCGTGCAAGATATACGCATGGTCATCATTGACCACCAATAGGAAAGTGCTCTCGCCGAGTTCGATGGTCAGGTTCCGATGACGTCACGTAACTCCTAAAGATCAAAATCGTAATCCGAAAATATTTAAGGTTTAGTGTCTTTATGGCCGTGGAAAGCAGGTGGTTTATAATTATTGACCATCAACATAAAAACTTTGTTATTGTAATAAAACAGCAAATATAAATGTACAAAACATCACATCACAGTGACACATCGAAAACAGCAACAAAGATGACATTATTCAACAGCACATTGACAATTAGACGATGTGATGGTGAGTAATATCACTTTTTATGGTTTTTGCTGTTTTTAGTGTGTCACACAGTCATTGCATGTGGCCGTTCACAAGTGTACAAACTGATGTTTTGTACATTTATTTCATAGTACATCAGCAACGAAGAGACAATGAATAGTTGCAACGTGGTGCATTTATTATGTTATCTCATCTTAAGCACTGTGTCTCACAAAATGATCCCTAACATTATCGATCGTAACTTGAAGTAAGATTATCAGATTTTAGTAGTTTTTTAGTAAGCACGTTCCTGACACATTTTGGCATTCAGTTAACCATTTAAGCTCCTACCTCGCCCAGCGCCAGTTTTTGCACTACCTGGGAAAACGAAACAAGCAAAATAATTCATTTTTATTTGAGGCAGCATGACTGTTTAAAGGCATAAAAAGGTAAACGCGTGTATAGTTCTTAATAGGAAACCTTTCACAGATCTACGGAGCATCACCTGCCATATGGGATCAGAGTGTTACCTGCCACCTGACACAGGTGAACACGCTCGGCCTTCTTAACTCCAGTTAGCCTACACAGGCCGGTATTCGACCGACTTACTCCGAAGGGACGGAAGGCTGAGTTGACCTTGGTGTTGGTTATATACCAGCTGGTATATAATCAACACCAAGGTCAACTTGCGCCCGATTTCGATTTCAAATTTGGGCCAAATTAGAAGCCACTGCATGGGCAGTAGGGACGTATTTGAATGCGGTGTAGTATTTGCCTCTCACGAATATTATGTTTAGGTAGGCCTAATATGGTTGTGATTTTCTTGATATTTTGATGAATATTGTGCAACATCTCCTAGACTAACACTGTTAATCTGAGTGACACTACCGCCATATTATCCTGTTGAAAATTTTTTAACCAGTGTGCCATTTATTTCACGATCTAGTCCAAAGTACATAAACTGTTAACCGTTTAGGCCTAATTTAAATTTTGTTTCGGCAGACTGCATCACAGTTAGGCCCCTACTGACATTTCGCTCCCAAGACGTTTCGCGCCCAGCATGGTCGTCTACCAGACAATACGCAAGTCCCCTCTCCAGTGCCTAATCTCCCGTATTTATTACTCGAATCCCTCTCACATCAAACTTAGTCAAGCAATGACAGGTAACAACATCCGTACACCGTAGAAAATTTTCCAAGCGGGAAGAGGTTGAATCGCGCCATAGGCGTCGAATAGAGTGGGGAATGTGAGGCGATATTTCGCCTCCCAGCCCATTATATGATCTGGGGAGCGTCGTAAGTGGTCGCAAATAAGTTTTGAAGCATTTTAAGTCTTCTAGCACATTTCTGCACAAGTTCTGACGCAATGCCGACTGCCCCGGGCCTGGAGTAATACCATACGCTGTAAGTTTTTAATGGGCATAAACTGTCCGGAAAAAAGTAACTCCCTAGACATCGTACAATAACAATGTTAAATCTGATCGAATTTGAATAGTTTCGTACACTTAATCCCCAGTAAATTGCCAAAGCGATCTCAAAATTTCGTTGGAAAATATTATTTCTTGTCGGAGTTATTAATTGTTGAATATCGGTAACAAAAATTATCTGTTACCAATATGGCGTTAGACAAGTAGGCTAAACCTTTCTGTTGATGTACATTTGCATAACTCCAACGAACAACGTCTGATTCTGACAAAATTCCATGTCAACAATGCATCACCTATTGGCAATTAAACTGCCAAATTTCAGTTAAATCCGCTAAAGCAAACAATAGCTACAGCCGCTTTTGTGAGGTCACTCCAAAACAATTCAGTTTCAGGTCTTTGTGGATGACGTCAGACCTGAAACTGAGGTGTTTTGGAGTGATCTCACAAAAGCCGCTGTAGGGTGTAGCTATTGTTTGCTTCGGCGAATTTAACTAAAATTTGGCAGTTTAACTGCCAATAGTTGATGTATTGTTAATGCAGATTTTTGCCAGAATCAGATGTTGTTTGTTGAAGTTACGCAAATGTACAATAACAGAGGGGCTTACTTATGTAGCGCCATATTGGTAACGGAGATATTTTGTTATCAATATTTATCATTAATAACTCCGCTAAGAAATAATTTTTCAACGAAATTTGGTGTTTGCTTTGGCAATTTGCTGAAAATTAGGTATACGAAATTTTATTCAGGTTCCTTCAGATTTGACATTTCTATTATACGATGTTTAGGGGGTTACTTTTTTTCCGGACAAAGTGTAGATGTCCGTGACGTCCATAACGTCGCCTTTCCTGGCTGACTAACAGATTGTCGACAACAGCGAAAACGAACGGACGCCTGACGAAGAATACGACGTCGTTTTCTGCGTCCATTCGTTTTCGTCGTCGTTGGCAATTTTGTGGTGGGCGAAATCAGGCAAGAGGCGAAACGTTCTAGCTGGGTGCAAAACGTCAAAGGGGCGAAATGTTTTGATGCCGAGCATCATGTGCTTTTTAAGTTTCATCAGCAGCCTATTTTGTCGCAGGCTGCTGTAGGCCCGTACTTTTTAAAAAAAAAAATTTATGCCCGTAAGCTGCTACTCAGTTCACATCCGACCGAGAGTAGGAGGCTAAGTTGAGCTGAGCACGCGGTAATGCAATGTATCTGGTAGCCATGGCTATATTGGCTAGTATACAGGCCCCCTCCGCTCTAGATGGCTTTCTGTTGTAGACCGTAGTCAGGTAATCATCATTCACCGAATTTTCTCACATTATACCTAATTGACACAACACAAGCATGCGCTGTGCTGTGCGCTTTGCTGAGGTCACCAGCGTACACTGAATGGGCGACACATGCAGCTGCGAGCTACATAAAGGCCTAGAGAGCTTAAGTGTGTGGCATATAAATAGACAAACAAAGGCGACTCTCCATAACTAACGGGCCGGAATTCATGTGACATAATAGTGCGGAGCGTTCTGAAACGTGATGAAACGTTGCCGTAAAATGTGCATGAAGGATCTGAAAATCGCAATCGCTAGCCCTTGGTTTACTTATCCAGTGTTTGAATTGCCGGGGGGGGTTGAGGGTTGAACCCCCCCAACTGTTTTCTCAACCCCCCTAACACACTGTCACATTATGTACAGGGGAGGTCAGCTATGTAGTATGTACTGTATATATTCATACGATTTACATCACAATTGTTCGGTCTCCGACCGTCGAAAAGTTCAACCCCAGCTGATTTTTCACAATTCAAACACTGTACTTATCTTAACGTTTAGGCTACATCAAAAGAAAAAGGTTATAGGCATCATTCGGGGAAACTTTGCTGAGATATAGGCCTATAGCATACAGTAAAGAAAACAATGCTTTAAAGACATAAAAACTAGTGAATTACTCTGCATCACGTAGGCCTAAATAATAATGCTAGTGGCCCATAGGCCTATAAGTCATGCGTGGATTTAGGCATAGGCTAACAGTGTTCAGCCCAATTAGCCAAACACACTACACGTACGGCCCCACAAAAAATGGCCAGAGAACAGCGCGATATTTTCTGGTCTGGGGACTGAATCCCGGACAGAAGGCCACTGGACAAAAGGGGTGTTGCGGGGTGTAGCGCGAACTGGCGACATTTAAAACTTAAGTTTACTTTGTACACTACAGCACGACGTTCTCCGGTCAACCCTATATTAGGCCTAATTATTTCCGAATAACAAACGTGAATGTTTCCGGATTTTTAGCGAATTGGTTTAAATCCCTCACTGACGTAGGCCTATACAGTGGGCTGAACGAAAATCGTAGGAAAATTTGTGACTATTTCAAATCGTGCCCAAGTTTGAAAACTCATTTGAGATTAACCGGAGCATTTTGATACAGACTGCTCCAAGTAAACCGATCAGACACAACGCCGCTCGCCTTTACGACTATTCATGACTCGACATTTTAGGCCTAACGGGCTACGCCTAAAGTATTGGCCTACGCCTCGTCGCTTTGACACACTGAGAAACTGACTATCGGCGTTTAGATATAGACCTACGTTTGACGTGACGGGATTAATGTACACGCGGGATCTTGATCTTGATGGCCTATGAGGCCTAGCAGGTAAGTCACGCTGAATTTAAGACAAAAAAAGACAACAACAGGCATTTCGCAGGCATTCGTGGTTAGTTAGAGCCTAATTTTTCATGTAGGGGCCTAGTTAGGCTGGGCTTAGCAAAATACCTCGGATGTTTTCTCTGCACGACTATAAACAAATTAGTCTAGGGCGTGGTAGATGAGATGAAACTGTTGAATTAATTCACTTCGCCTCACCAAATGACTGAGACAGGCGTATGCCTACAGGGTGGTCCAAAAAAAGGATACCCATTTTTATTTTTGGGATAACTTCGGTAATTCAGCACCGCTTTTAACCATTCTTTCACTGTTACAAGCAGAAATTTATGGCGCGTAAACGTGAAATTCTTTCACCCACCGCACCTTTATTGTGCGACCACATTACCTAGCAAAACAAACACTACTGCTAATATCAATGTTCAGTGTTTTGTTCTATTGACTAAACTTATCTGTCGATAGTATTAAAATGATGTGCGGCTGCTTAAGCTAAGTTGCAGTGCTCGATGTGTCCGCCACCATTCTTGATAACAGCTTCAAGACGTCGACGCCATTAATTGATACTGGTACTGTTATCAATGAAACGCTGTGAGAGTTTTTGCCACTCGGTGACTATCGCCGATATTAGAGTAGTGTTTGTATTGCTAGGTAATGTGGTCACACAATAAAAGCGCGGTGGGTGGAAGAACTTCACGTTTACGTGCCATAAATTTCTGCTTGTAACAGTGAAAGAATGGTTAAAATCGGTGCTGAATTACCGAAGTTATCCCAAAAATAAAACTAGGTATCCGTTTTTTGGACCACCCTGTATAAACTAACAGAAATGTTAAGATGTATAAAAGTTGTTGAATTTTGTTAATCGGTTTTCTGATATGCTTATATAGACCCTAGTCTAAGCGTATAACATAATAGAGAACATTCCGTTGTAAAAAGTAGACTGAACTTGAATTTAGTTAAAATACAAAGAAACAGTGCACGTTCATTACTGCAGTGTGCTCTTGAGGTTATAGATACGTTACGATTATGATTATTATTATTGTTAATATATGTAAAAAAACTTAGCCCTACCAGTTTACAACTGTGTGTAAGGACGATGTGATGATATCAGTCCTCTAAAACAGCAAAAATCATTTATGTAACCTTAGATGGGGCTATGCATATGGCGTCCTTACAAGCTGACTTTAGTTGGTAATCACTAACGAGTTATAGCCAATTTTGTCCCAAATTTCGTTGCCATGGCAACGGGGGTCGGTTGGGGGAAAATGCGATTGGCGGCATTCGATGACCCATCCCCGAAAACCCCCCTATAGGCGCAAAAGTCTCGCAAAAATCTCTTGCGCTTACTGAAATATTTTTCAGTAAGCGCAAGAGATTTTGATCTCCCCCTACTGGGGGAGATCCAAAAACTTAGCGACTTATTTATCACTGGGCAAACTATACCCTTAACAAAACCCCCTTATTTTTTACCGCCCCCTGTTTTTCTATTTTGTTCCTAACAAAACTTTCTTCTATTTTTTACTTCTCTCTATTTCTCAATCTACACCCTTAACAAAACTTTCTCCCTAGAGGGGAAGAAGCCCAAAATGGAGGGGAAAACTTGAGTCAGAAATTGGGGGGACTTGGCCCAAAACTGGGGGGGGAAGTTGCGCCCGATTTCATTCTAGTTTGGGGGGATATAAGCCACTGATGTTAATAGCCGGAACGATTGAGTCTATTGCGACACATTTCGTGCTTCGTCCGTCGGTTTGTCGCATTCGTGCATGCACCTCACGGCTTAAAGCGACGGGGTTTTCCGTTTATGCCACTTGGCAGGTTTGCTTCTGCGATCCAATGACACACACACTGTGTCAAATAGCCTAGCAGTCCCTAGCCTTCCATGGGAAGGAAAAATTTTTGGGTTGCATTTTTTCGTCATTAATTCTGTACGTGGTACTAAATGTGTTAGTTAAGGTTAAATAATGCAAATAGTTAACGTTCGCTTCGCTCACTTTACCTTTTTCAATACGAAGTGTCGGACATCTATTCACCACCAGCTCCACGTCCGACAGATTTGTTCAGAGAATTATGTGACGATAGATGGACATCCATAGCTCTACTACTTTGTTCTGGTCGGGTTGACGTCGTTATTTGGCCAAATGACGTGAGGACGTGTCTCTGCGGCGCTATACGTACGAGCGCTTTGCTCATAGGTGCCGGCTACAAGCACCTTTGGTGCTCGTACTTACCAGCTAAGGCCGCCCAAGACAGCTGCCAGATAAATAACCGGACCGGCTAATAAAGGCTCTTCATCCAACTGCCGGATAAATATCCTGTGCCTGTATTTTACAGCTGATGCTAATTTTTGTAAAATCTGGATTTTATTTCGTGATACCAAAGTAGGTCTATGGCGTAGCCTATTGCACGACGCGATCCTGCACTCGACAGGTCTTACTGCAGCTTATCAGTATGTCACCATAATGCGATTAGGTCATGGGCTCCGGCTATTACTAATAACTATAGCCGGTACTGTAGGCTGATGTAGGCCCACTTAAATTGCTGTTGCTGCTGATGTTGATGATGATGCAAAGTTGTGACGTTAATACAGTAGTTTAAGTCGACAGTTAATCACTTAATTGTGTTATGGTGCATGCTATCGTAGTGACAGTTCACGAACCCACGGGCATACAATACATGTTATTTTACTGCAGCATAACAGTTTTGATGCTAACAGTTTAGACTTTTTCAGAGTAACTTTGAAAATTATTATACTAAACACTGCAGAAATATTTTTGAGCATCCATAAAATTAGGAGCGCAAGGTTTAGTGAAGGGGCATGTTGCAATAACTTTATGACCAATTCACACTTACGACGCAGCTCGACTAAACTGTCGTGACCCATTAACGTTGCTATCCGTGGGCGACAATGCAATGACGTCATTAACAGTGTGACGTAATTAAACGCTGCTGTGCACAGACCACGCGTTGTTTGCTAGCAATTGAGTCGAGTTGCGTCGGCGTCGTAGGTGTGAATTAGCCATTATGCCTACATTGTACGTCCAAGTCGTAGGCCTAAACAAAACCTCGTTGAAAGTTTAGTCACCCTAAAGTATAGATGTTGAAAACATTAATTTGCATATAAAAAACCTAAAACATTTTTTTCACTTTTACGGAAAACATGTAAAAACATACCTAAAAACATTGAACTACGTTTAGCACAATAACATGTTAAAGCAAAAATCTACCATCTGTGAAGACTGAAGTCCGGAATGTACTGAATGTAACGGTGATTATGGTACAGATCAAAAACAGGACTAAACGCAATTTGCTCATGAGAAATGCATCATATTTGTAATTTTGTAAGTTTATTTTTAATAAAAACAAAGAACACGACATCAAAAGTAGAATAAAAACATAAAAAACATTCTACAAATTAAAAAAAACATAAAAACATGTTTTTTAAACTTTTATTAAAAAACATAAGAAATGTTTTTAACATCTATGTTTTAAAGTGTTAATTGAACGTAGCCTAGCCTACTGGTGTGGCAGTGTGATGGATGCTGTGTTGCATTTCTACATTCAGTGCATAACAAACACTGCAATGAGAAGGAGTCTTGCTATATATGTTACAGAATGAACAGAGTCGCCATTGATTGGTAAACGGACGATGACGTCATCATCGCGGTACATGGGGGTTGACCAGGGAAAGCCCGGCAAGCACTTGTCAGAGGCAGATGACGTCACAGCTGGGAACTCCGTGACGTCACCGTCGGGGAAGTCCCGGTCAGTGGTGCGACACATCGTCAGCAGTCCGGTGTCCCCGGGTCAGACTGTGTTCTTTCATCTGAGCATACCTAACAATGACAATGCTGATGATTTACCTGGATTGGTTAATGGACGAGAGTCGGCGCTGTCACCTAGCGAATGCGACGAAAGTCATCATCGTCATCAACAGCAGCAGCAGCCGAAGGTCACTTCAAAAACTTTTCGTGCTTTCAGTGTGCCTGACAATGTTCAGCATGACCCTGAGGCTCGATGTGAAGGTCATCAGCGACATTTCTCCGATGTCGTCGAACTTACTCTTCAACCAACGAGTAAGTGTATTAATTGCTTTGTTCTCATCGTCAGTATTATCTCCGCCAAGGTGAACGTAGTGAACACTGGAGGAGATGAAAAGATTGATCGTTCTGCCCGTCTGCGTGTTTACACGATGACTCATAATAGCAATGACGTCATTGCGCCAACTATTACTTTTCCCTCCCTTTTCCCTGCAGCGAAGCGGCTCTTCCTTCTCTCTCCCCTTTCTTTGTTGTAGGCGTTGTTGTCGTTGTAGGTGTAGGCCTAGTAGTAGTTGTGGGTGTTTTTGTAGTAGTAATAGTAGTAGTAGTAATGTTCAAACGACTTTACTTGGCGGAGATATGCACTCTCTTGAGCGCCTTCTAATTATTTTTAAACCCCCAGTACTTAGTTGCTGAGGGTAGAATATTAGGAGCTAAGCAAAAAGACCACAGCAGCGTCTATTCAGTAGTGAAGGAGCTGTGGAAGGAGACCGCATTTCCCTGTTGGAGGGCCAATGACAGCAGCTGGAACAGATAATAAGTTGTTGTTATTGGTGTCTTCAGTGACGGCTGTTATTCGTCGGCCCAACATTATCCATACCAATTTCACAGTAATAATAATGAGAATAATAAATTATAACGGCCAGAAGCGATCAGAGATCTCAAACTTTCACTGAAAATGGTGTTGTCACCTGGCGAATACAAATAACTTCAAACCAACAGTGGCTGCCATCTGCCTTCTGTTGGCAAAGAACAATTATGTAGGCCCCCTATACAATCTGTAATCCACCAGAGAATTCAGATCGGTACCAAAATCAAGACACTTCCTGTTTGGGAGGAGAAATTATGGGGTCAAACTGAACATGCAATTGCAAATTATATAGCCAAACTGTCAGTCTAATACCTGGCGAATGCAAACGAGGACCGATTTCGTCTTATGCCAGATTACATTGGTCTTTGTTTACCGACCGCATAATGATTGCTCATGCACGCATTGAACTTTGCAACAACAGTTAAACTGCCAGCTTATCGCATAGTCTACAAGATAGCCTCGTACTAACGTGTGTAGACGCAGCGTTCTTAATCTTTTATGTTGGAGCAGCTGCAGACAGTGTGTGTATATGTGTATGTGTTTGACTATTAACCCTCCTAATGCCGCAGAGTAAACGTTAACCCCCTATACTTTTTGCAGCAGTGAATGCAACAACAATTAATTTAACTGTTGCAACAACAACTGTTTATTATGGAGATTGGGGAACTTGGTACAAAATACGAGTACAAATAACACCCCATGCAGAAGCAGACTTAGGCTGTATGCAGCGGTGACGTTAACGGGGTTATCAAGCGGGTGCAAAACTAATAATATCAGGAGATAGAGTACACAATGCGAGTAAAAAAGCATAATTAACTTCAGACGGTGACGAAACTTCTTCTTCTTTTCTTCTTCCGATAATGCACAAATCATCAGAGCTGAGTAATACCCCGTTTACACGATCAAGCTATCTCGACGAGCCGCAATATGTTAGCTGGACGAGCCAGCTTGATGTTTGCTCGACGTTTGCTGGATGCTTGCTCGATCTTGTAAACGGGGTATTACTCGTCACGCTTGACTGAAGTGAAATCATGAGCGTTTGGTTATTTAACACTGTAGACACTGTGACTGTGATGAAAGATTGAAAGACGAAGTAGGGCATGAAATAGGCGGTAGTATAAAGCAACGGAAAAGTCTAGCGCTTGCTATAGCACTTTTTACAGGAGACCAGAAGCGCTTTACAATCTTGGAAGTGGCCGCTGATTGGCAGGAGCTAATGATATCATAGCGCAGTATGCAGCCATCCATTGCCCGCCTATGAACGAACAGTTGGACCCGTGGTTTGTAGCTAGTAGACGCAGACTCACCAATGCCCAATCAGCCACACCAGGTCTTTACCCCGTAGCCCGGAAACTACTATACTCATTTTCCATCCTACGGAGGGCAGGAGGCTGAGTTGGCCTAAGCAAACAGATTAGCAACTTGCTCAAGGTTGCTTGCAAATGACCGAGTCGACACTAACCACTAGACACTTGCACCTACACAGACAGGTAGGTGTGAACAACTTGCCCAGTGTTGTTACTTGGTAGTGCACCGGCTGGGAATTGAACCGTGGATTTTTCGGTTTTGTATCCAATGCCTTAACCAAGCCACGTATTAAAGAGTATAGGAGAAATAGATCTTGATGTTCTGTCCATTCGTCTGTCTTGTCCCGTCTGTATTGTAAGAGTTGTCAGCATCATTTTAAGTTCACATTCTACCGATGACTGATGAACTATCGCTAATGCACTGTTCGACACGAGACAGAGAGAGAAGGGGAGAAAAAGAGAAATTTTACGACACACAGATAGACGTTGTCTTGCAATGCGGTTTTTTCGACCTGTGATTCGCCAGCAGTCTTGTTAGCGCCTGTCGATTACTTAGACCTGCCGAGTTTCAAGTAATCGTGCTCTACAGTCACATTTAAACCACACCCAGCTCGCACTAGTAGGCCCACTGTTTTCGAAATTTTCGCCTGCAGTCGTGAGTCATAAACCAAACGTCAATGTAGTCGTATTGCGTACTCGCTTATCCACTCCCAAACAGTGCATAGCACGGAATCGCCCTACTGCGCAGAAAACATTGAGCGATATTAGTAAGTATGTAATTTATATAGCGCGTTAACTGCAAATGATCCCGAACGCTTTCTATATTCTAGTAGAACGAGATGTATAGAACCCTGTCAAAACTTGGACCGACAAAACCGGGAACGTCAAAACTGCCCCACTACACGAACCCTAACCCTAACCTTGTTCTTATAACCGTATTTCCTAAACCTAACCCTATATCACTGTTTCCCAGTTTTGTCGTTACCGGTTTCGTCGGTACACCATATAGAAATGTTTTAAAATGGCGTATGAAGGTAGGGAAAAGTGTATGCTGCATTTAGGAATATTCGGAGGAGCGTTCCAACTTCCAAGTCGCTGGACCAGCATGTGTTTGTTTATGTTATGTTTACAACCGTGCTTCCGAGTGACGCCACACGTCACGCCGGTGATAAATGTCTAACAGTACGTCAACGTTACAAACAGACGGACGGACGGACAAATTACCGTGCATCGCGCGGTTATAATTTAGCATTGTAGTAGACATAAAATTTAGCGAATCAAATAGAGGTATGTAAAGTAAACGTTAAGTCCTTCCCGCGTTTTAAGGCACATTGGGCGGCGCTGATCTCCGTTTCCTTAGCCTTCATCCAGACACCAGTTTTTACACTGCGAGACCACGGATACGGGGCCAGTGCATCGCGCGGTGTGCCTGTTTACGTCCCAGCTTTCGCTGGTACTCATTGCGCCTACCCACGAAGGGATGGCCAGGCTGAGTTGACCTGGGTAAAGGGGTATAGCCCTATGACATTCTAATTGCAGTACTTGAACAGACTGGATGTTTTCTGCCTATCTTAACTGCTGTGGCTGAGTGGCTTAATTACTGTCCGTGGTAACGACGACAATATTGTTTTCAGCTTCGTCGTTAAGTTTTTTTCTTGTTTTTTAGTCCGTCCGGAAGCGATAGCTTGCGGAGCGGACTTAAGTATTAGCCCAGATGTTTTTTTTCAACGCGAGATCTCCGAGATGCGTGGGCCGACCGGCGTAAAATTTTGCACGGTGGTCAGTACTAGGCTGGAATGGCTTGAAAGATCGAAAGTTACTAACGTACACCGTGTAGAGATCGAGCGACGTATAGGGTGTGACATAACGCAGACTGTTTATCGGCGGCGGTGGCGTTGTGTTGCAATTATTGCCGTTAGTAACAGTCACATACACCAGATGTCGCCGCGCCAGTCATTAAGTTTCGGCGTAATTCAGTCCTAAGTAACTGCGACACCCAATGTTCGGCCTTATACACCCGCAGTCAAACCCGAGAGACGCACAGAATTCCCCCTTGGCATTATCCCCCTTCAGGTGTACAAGTTTAGTATTAGGTGAAATCGCTCTATAGCGCAAGCCATTTCGCCTATAGCTACCCATTTCTCCGTAGCGAGGTCTGTCATCTGTCGTCCGTCACACGCATAAAATTTCTAACCCTAATTCCAACAATATTCCCAGCGGCGCGGAAACTCTGAACAAGATGTCTGAGCTAATGCTCACGAGACGCGCGAGAGCGTATAGCAGTTCCTGTTCGCAGGTAATCTTGGTCTATCTCCATCCATTTTGTCACAATTCATTCTTCTGCAGCCGAAAATCGCAAAAAGTCATAAAACCGCTGTTTTTAAGGTTCAAAGTCATCGATGTTGATATTGTTAAAAAGCACGTCATCAGTGCTCGTTATGATAAGCAACATGTATGTGCCTATCTGCAACCGTTTTCACGCGTTAGACAAGCCAACAGCGAAAAAATAACCATATTTAGATGGTCCCCCTCTTTGATACCCGCGTGCGCAGGTCTCCTTGAACGTATAGAAAGAAGCTCGGGACTTGGACTGCTAAAATCTACATTTAATACATTCAGGTTGCTTTGGTCTATCTCCAGTCATTTCGGCACAAATTACTCTTGAAATGTATATCGTAGCCGAAATCGCAAAGAATTACTAAAACCACCTATTTTGGGGTTCAGGGTCATGGGCGTTGGAACAGGGGGAGCAGACGGAGCAGCTGCTCCCCCAACTTTTGGCACGGGAGAGCAGGCCATAGCTCTTGCTCCCCCCAAATCAAACAACTGCAAGCAAAGAGAAAGGGTGATAAACAGTTAACTTGAATATATACCGAAACAGAGGATGCTGTGTGTAATTAAACAAAATGCCAAAATCACAACGATATTATGAATGTGTCACATCGATGTCCAGAGGCTTGATAGATAAATTCGGTTGATACATATGCGATAGTGTT
>Ga0056128_1005311_pt1 | contig 16201 bp, 13 predicted proteins | sample WorMetLIZISLAND2_FD_71113 | JGI IMG/M metagenome (GOLD analysis project Ga0056128, IMG submission 71113) | Marine gutless worms symbiont microbial communities from Max Planck institute for Marine Microbiology, Germany - Olavius geniculatus... ... | reverse complement strand
AGCAATGGAAGATGAGAACATGGCAACTGTGATTGCTCCGTGGAAGGATGGTGTGATAGACTTCGCAGTAAAGCAGCTGGCAAAGTTCCAACCTCGAGATGACTACTGTGAACTACTGGAACTCTCATACTATATATGTGCGTTATGTAATCGTAATATTGCAACAAATAGACAGAATAACAACAATTAGACATAGCCGTATTTTTTTATGCAGCGAGCACATTCAAGGAAGTTTATACAAAATCTTTATGTGAAACTATACACATTTCATGCAAATTGACGCCTTGCACATCACTACGGCTGCTGCCGCAGGCCAGAGCGTCGCGTGGAGTCGGCGTACATCACAGAATGTTGGCCTACATGCTATAGGCCCACTTTTTGTCAGTCGGTTGTGAGCCGAGATCGGAGTCGGACACAGCTATTGATTAAAGCCTCGCTACGAATGCGGTTATTTTCGCGTTTCCCAACGAACATCCAGATCGCGTTTGGAACAGCTACTGGTCGGATTTGGAGCAATTTCGTTGGGCGGCCAGAGAGCGTTATGAACCATTACATTGGGACTTTTGTTTTGGCGCTTGTGGTTGCCAGGCAATGACTCAGGCCGAACACGTTGACTTGTTACCGCATCATAGGGATGCCAATTTTCCGCCGGTAGGCTACGCACCGCAGCCTATTTCGGAATACAATCTTTTTGTCTAAATGTCGTGCTGCACGTCCACACTTCGTAAATGTTGTTAAAAATCTGCATCTACATTTCTGGCACCACGCTGACTTTCGTTTTGCTTAGCACATCCTCTGGAACGATTTCAAAATTTATTATGACTGATCGTACTACGCTTTACCGCCTCTTGATTATTTTGCCAAACATGTGCCAGGATGTACCTTATTTTGAAGCTCCAAATTGTCGCTTGAAGTTGCTACGACCGACTCGATGCGAATGAATGCCGTGCGTCAACTACCAGTCGTTCACCTCTCTCCAGTAGCACGTCATGCATCGCGCTGCCAGCCGGGTATGTACATCGTTTAACTAATTAGTTATGCACAATAAAACAATAACATAAAAGTATAATGAATGTGCATATTTAAGCAGCATGCAAATAACAACCGCAGTGTATTGCTGCGACGTCTAGCGACACTGTGTCCTGTTAGTCACGCAATATAATGTGCCATGAGTAAGGAAATTTACAAGATGTGATTACATCTGGGAAAAATAGTACAGCATCGAATTTTAGCCTTTTTTACCAGCCTGTTTAAGTATGCGTTCGTGGCGTTCGCCTGTTTCATTGCATTTGTGATGTTTGCTAATTGACAGCTTTTTCTACGGTCGACGACTCGCTTTCATCATCTGTTCGTCATGCAACGACACAACGTCCGCGCGCGTGATCATGCTATACAACTAGGCCTACGCTGCGCGTCGGCTGTGCAGCCAAAAAAGCGCCCTCAAACTGACTTCTAACGGTATGTAAATTATGTACATTACGAAGCTCTGTCTACTGCCACTCAGCTTATGCGTTATTTAACGCACAACATTGTCTATTTACTTACTAATAAAGCAATATGACCATGCCTAAACACCAAATATGCATCGGTTTTTTTGTAAATTTTATCATTTTGTGTTCGCTTTTCTGTTTTGTATATTTTTGTGTGTATTTTGCAATATTTTTATACAACATCGAACGATTAACATTGAACATCAAAACATGCATGCTATCGAACGTTTCAAACATAAACAAGCTCGTGTTTTGTAAACTCGAGCGCATTCCTAAGTCCCACTAAGAAATTGGAGGGGGTAATTCCAACGCTGAACAGGTCATATTCAAGTTGCAGCTGGCCAGTCCAGAGAAATTTTTCACAACAACTGACCAGTTCTTTACACATTATTTCGATCGATTGCTGTTTATCGTATTGCCGAAAGTTGCAAAATACAAAAAAGCTTGTCAATATGGAAAATTTAAATGTAAAGTCCGAATAAAAACTCACGCGATAAATCCAGCCATTTTTCCCTGCTTTTCGTTGTCGTCTTTTTTGGCTTCCAATTGTGTGACCCTTTCGTCGACTTCATCTTTAGCATCCGAGTAGTAGATACTTTGCAAAGTCGCAATAAGCTTTGCGTCCATTCCGTTCTTATCGTCTTCTTTTTTTGATCACTGAGTCCCGCGGGTCGTATATTTCTCAATATGTGTTTTGTTTTTCAGGTTTCTACTTCCGGTTCCGGTATACCGTTATCTCTCGACATCTAAGAGATACGCAACAAGTTTATAAACATTAAGTAGACAACACTTAACGTACATAGCATTTATTATACTATACAAAAATTATGTACATCGCCTTTCAGGTCATCTCCTCTAAGTTCCAGGTCGGGTATATACTTGGTACTTGCACAATAGTGGCCACAGTATTTCCCGCGCTGCCGATCTGCGCTGGGCTGCGACACTTGCGTATAACGACAATGTCTATTAGCTCGTTATTTACACCCAATATGTGTAACAGCGCATAAAATTGCTGTACAATTATTCGCCTTATTTTTATAATCTGCCAAGGATATATTTTTGTGCCCGTTGGGACTGGAGCTGGACGATTAAGCGTGATATCCTCTACGTTGAAACCAGTCCAACGCAGCTCTATACTCAGGAAACCTTCATGTAAGTAGATTTCCGTCGCCTGTCTGTTAACCTAAAAAGCATAAAACCCTGCGTTTAAAGGCAGTGCTCTAATATTACAAGTAAATGTTTCATTTTCGTTTCCCAACTCTAGCATCAAGCTTGTTTTTGTCCAAACAGATTTACGATATTTGTAAAATAAATATCCGAAAAATGCAAAAACAGATACGAAAAATGACAGGAGTAGTATTAGTTCTATAAAGAAAATTTTGCGTAATAAGTCCTAAAAATAAAACTCTTTATTGTAACCGTTTCTGGTATTACGGTGGTCGTTCTAAACGTTAAAAGTTTCTAAAATTTCTGAGCCTGCGCACCTCTAGTTGCCGCCAGTAAGGCGAAGAGTGTTCTTGCTTTATATTGAATGATAAGGGTTAACAGTAATGCCGAAATGCCACATATCGTGGCGAATACGACCAGCCAATCGAATGCGTCGAAAAAAATCGAAATTTCTGGTATGATAATGGTTCTTTAATAAGTCCGACATAACATAGTGTCCAAGGTTTTCAAAAATTTTCTCGTTTTCTAAAGTATTGTTGATTGCATGTTGTAAATCAAACTTACTCGCCTCTTCTATAGCCAAACGCGCTTTGTAATTTCTGCCGGCGATAGTTAACTTTGGTGGACTAGCTTTTATTGACTGATTAAGGAAAGTAAAGTCGTTTATCAAATTTAATTCGTTGTTGTCTGATAGGAATTCTGTTAGAAATGGGATGTTCGTCAAAAATTCTGGTGCAAAGAACAACGAGTTATTGTCGTCTAGTGGGCAACCTAACGATGTCGCCGTGACGACATAACTGTCTGCGTGCATCACACAACCGCAATGCAGGCTTTGCACCCATTGAATCTCGGTCGCGACAAAGTGATGAGTAAGATTCTGCTGTTTACACGTAATCGTAATTCTAAAAATGTTAGTTAGCAAAAATTTATTATTTGTTATTTTCACAATCCCCTTAGGGATCTTTCCTTTAACGATGTGTTAACGACAGTATGTTTTCAACGCTTTTAAGTCTCCCTCTATCAATGCTAAACCACAACTCATTTTTGCTCGGGTTTCTAGCAGCAAAGGCGAATTTCTTAAGTCTAAAGTGTCGCTTGATGAAAAATAAGCCTCGTTTGAAATAGCCTACTAAGGTAATAATCCAGATCACGGTGAAAAATAAGAGCTTTGATATCCGTGGCTATCATGGTATAGTTTTCTTTGCTATTCGGTGCGGCTAAAGGGATTCTGTACAAATGATATACATTTATTAATCTATTTAACGGTCCGATAGTTAGCGGGGCCTAAATAACAATAACAATAAAAATCGTATACTGATAACTGTGGAAACAAGCTTCGTTATAGTAATATTTCAATTTCGTCTGCAGAAGTCTTACTTCTGGATTATTCGTTTGGAAAAAACTATCTAGTTTAACTAAAGTTTTCGCTAGCGTTCTATGATCTACAAAGAAATGAGGTAATTTTCCCATTGTTAGCAATTCAGTCACCTCATAAAGCCCATCAATCTCCGACATCTGGAGACTAAAGTTAAACATCGTATTAGTTATATGCGCCCACACGTGAACGCGACTTTTGTGATTTTGTGAAAACTAAAACCAACTCAGATTGAATCTGTATAATCGACTGTTTTTAAATGTGCATCAGATGTATGATATTATCGATTCTTGTCCTTTCCACCTTGAATGCAGCGAGAAAATGCTCATCACCTTGTTTCCAAATTTTATCGGCTTCTAGAATAGACTTTTCTAAGTGTACGAGCATCTCGATCACGTCATCCAATTTCTCCTCTTTGGCGAGTCCCGTGATCTTCGATAAAAAGTTACTCCAGTCGCTACGTTTGGTAATCATTTGCAACCTGGGCGGGATATCGATCATCACGGCGTATATCTTACGTAGATGCGTTCGCAAATGCGTTTGCATTCTCACATACATTTGGTGATATTCCTGCACTAACCGTCTCACATTACGGCATGCCGAAAAAATTTAGAGACTGATAATTGCCCGTCCATCGACAATCCACATCTAAGCTTCTGTGTATTGGGTTTAGCATTTCCCGTAGTCTGTAAGTGAATATCAGGCGTGCCATCGCAGTGACAACCTGCATCTCACCTCTTTTCGTCAGGACCACTCTGTAATTGTGTCTGTCAATCATAGTCAACTCACCAAAACAGATTGCTGCGACGCATACTAGCACAGTCCAGCAAAGAGTCCAGCAAAGTATACTTCGGATTTTTGCCATCTCCTACACAGACACGTTCGATAGCGTGCGTCACTCCTTGGTACGGCCAAACCTTCGATTAAAATATACGTGCACGTTTTCAAATATTAATTCACCGTATAAAGCAATCTGCTGTTACGCAGAAACGGTGACCTAATTGAGTTCGGCACGCCATCGTCCGTCCTGTCTCTGTCTTCGTCGTTGTTGTTCCCTCTGTCTCTGTCGGTCTTGTAGTAATCTATAGCGTTGTAAAAGTGTAGGCGTCACGAAGTCCGCCCATGCCCTGGAGCCGTCCGCGAAGAGTACAAGAAACTTTTTCTTCTTGTTCCATACTCGTTCTTTTAATATGTGTTTCGCGGCCTCGCAACCGGATAACTCGGCTTCTGCCGCTTCGTCATTACCTCCGCCAAGGATATGTTTTTGTCTGTTTTTGTTTGTTTGTCTGTCTGTTTGTCTGTGTGTTAACAAGATAACTCAAAAAGTTATGGACGGATCTTTCTGAAATTTTGAGAGCATGTCGGGCGTGGCATAAGCTACAACTGATTAAATTTTGGGGTTGATCTGACAGGAATCCTGGATTCTGGATGACTTTAAAATGTTCGTTACCATTGCGTTAAAGGGGGCATGAAAATAACCGCTGGCAAAGCGAATATGGTAACGACACCTGGCGAACGACATTGCCTTGGCGGAAATACCTGCGGTCTCTGGCTGCTTTTCGAGTTCGTCATGCTTTGATCCTGCTCCGTACCTTTTGTGTCGACTACCTGCTGTTGTTCTTTATGCAGGTTAGTCGGTAACCTCGCGAGCAGGTCAGTACGATCAGCATTATATGGCTTCAATCTGTCAGCTGGAACAAGTCGTCTAAACGACTTACCTGTATTGACGTGGATCAATTTATAAGTGAGTCTTATGTCGTCTCTCCTTGCACTAGCTGTGCAATGTAAAATGGTCCTAAAGCATAATTTCTATGCGTTAACACTTGATCGAAATGTGGGCGAATCCTATTATCGTACAGTAGGACATGATCCCCTACTGTATACGTAGGAGTTACCACAGCATTCTTCTGATCATATTGTTTTTATCTTCTTGCTTAATTTCCAATTTATTTTCACGTACAGCCTCATGTAAAATTTATAAATCATTTGCTAACCAATCAAAATATTGTTTATAATCCCCGTAAAAAGTTGCTGGAGTTGTGTTCATTTACTGGCATTTCTTTTCCATAGACTAGATGATAGGGAGAAAGACCTAGACGTGTGTTAGCCGTACATCTAAGTACCATTTCGAGCACCGGTAACACATCCTCAATCTGTGTGTCATCTTTAGCATAAATTTTAAGTAGTTTTCTAACACGTTTTACACATAATTCCGCAAACCATTTGAGCGTGCCGTAGTAGCACTGCTTGTCCTATAAGTAATATTCAATAATTTTGCCATAGGTTTGAATAAAACACCGCTGAATGCCGGGTCACGATCGCTTAGTATTAGCGTCGGTTTGCCATATTGGGCTACTGCGTGCTTAAAAAAATACCTTAGTTGTAAACGCCGTCAAATCTTCCACAGCCTGATGGACAGGCCACCCGCTGAAAGCGTTCACACAACATAATATCGCCACGTTCCCTTGTTTTGTTTTACGCGTTAGTGTCTTGTGATCTAACGCCCAGTGACTAAAAGGTGTTGTCGGTACTTGGAGGGGGCGTAGGGGTGGAGGTCTCAGTCTAAAATATCGTTTAGTACGTAAACATGTATTACATGTTTTACAAAATTCTGTTACGTTCTAAAATAACTGTTTCCAATAAACTTTCTGACACAAAGACAAAAATAATCTCTGTACCCCAAAGTGTCCCAAATTATTGTGGTAGTAAGCTAATAAATCGTAACGAAATTTTCTTGCTATACAATCTTCCGTCTTCTACAAAAAAACTGGTCTGCTATCAACAACGTGATCTTGTCTTTTTTATTGTTTTTTATTAGTCCTCGTGTCGTCACATAACAAAATATATCCTTAAATTCTTCGTCTTCGTCATAGTCCTTGTCTGTTATATGCGAGGTCTGTTGAGTAATGTCGCCGTCTTGTACTTTATACTCGCTGTTATTATTAGTGTCCGCGCCGTCGTCACAAGGGTCGTTGTCGTGTCCCGTGCAATGTCGGCGTGGCTTCTACTCTGTGTCTGCATTCTATGCTAAGTAGCGGCCGTACATTCTACCAACATCGGACATAAATCCGATTGCCGCAGTACTGGGTGTTTTCTTCTATCGTCAGCATTTTGTAATGGTAGATCTCTTGTTCTTATAGCCTCATCTAAAATGGTGTCTTTCTCATCTACAGTTTTAAGCCTTGTATCAGTCGCTTTATACGGGTGAATATAAAGGTAATATTCCTTTTTTACATTGTCACTAACTGCCACTATAAATTCTTCTGAATCTGGAGCTGGTAAAAATTCCTTTTTCTGTTCCTCGCTCATGTCCTCAAAGATTTTAGATAAGCCATTTGCCAAATAATTTTTGCACCTTTAATAAATTTTATTGTAAGGCGAAATTGCATGAGGTAAGTCAACATTCGGCGCTGTCGCGTATTCGCTACTGGCCAACGGTCCAGATGTAACACACTCGTATTAACCGTCAAAATCGTTACAGTTTTATTAATAGCAAAGCATTCATATGCTTTAAGGGCCAAGACTACAGCTATTATCTCTAGCTCTGCAGGTGTATAACGAGTTTGCGCTTTTGTACACGCTTGTGCTCCATAGCTCACTACATGTAATTTATTATCTTCACCAAATTGCATCAATACATACGAATAGCCACCTGTGCAGGAGGCATCCGTATTAATCACTAAATCTTTGTTTGGGTCTATAGGCTGTAAAATGGGTTTGCCTATTAAGCATTGTTTTAAGTAGTTCAATTCCTCTTGGCACATTGCGTTCCATTTAAAGTCTGTGTCTTTCCTTAATAACTGACGCATGTTAACAGTTCGCTGTGCAAAGTCCCTAATAAATTTTCTCCAAAAATTGAACAAACCCAGAAGACGTTGCAAAGCCTTGTGGCTCGATGGTGGGCATATGGCCTTAATAACTTTAATTTTTTCGGACTCATCTTAATCCCCTTTTCACTGGTACAATATCTGAGATATTCGATTTCTGTAGCTGCAAACTCGCATTTTGTAGGATTACAGCTCAGATTATTCATACGTAATGTCTCTAATAACAATTTTAAATTATTCATATGTTTTGGCCAAGTACTGGACGTAGTCAGTATGTCATCCATATACTCGTGGATTCTACTTGATTTGCCCAAAAATATATTAGTCAAAACTGTTAACATGGCACTAGAGCTAGTATTCAGTACAAACGGTCAGACTTTTTAACAATACCGCAAGCCATTAGAGGCTGTATATGCCGTCAATGGACGTGATTTTTTTTTGTTGCTTGATCTGGACATATCCAGACCTCAAATCTACAAACAAGAAATATTTACATTTTGAAAAAATTACAGAGTCAATTAGTTCGTTAATGTTGGGTAATTGAACCAACCTTGGTGCTGCTAATTGATTTATGCCACGCAAGTCAATAACTGAACGTTTTAAGCTGACTTATTTCGCCACGAGAAAAATAGGGTCGTTATAATCCGCTGTCGGAGCGTCTTTAATTACGTCGGCCTGATACATCTCGTCAATTTGTCTCTGTGCTTCTTTAGCGTCGTCAGGGTGTAAACGAAATTGACGGCGGAAAACTTTTCGATCTGACAACATATCTAAACGAAGTTCGTAATAAGAGTACTGTTTAATCTCTTTTAGTGACCTAGCAAAAACATCTTTATACTGTCGTAACAGCGTTAGCAGTTCGTATTTTTGTTCTTCTGTAATTTCCTTGTTAATTTGAAACTTGTATTCTTCGAGGAACTTGTCTAAGTCAGCGCGTGTGTCGGCCTCATCTACACGAACCGACGCTGTCGCTACACTACTAAAGGTCTTTTTCTTAACGTACGGTATGTAGCTTTGTAGTGTATTAAGACTTTCTGCGGTAGCTATTTTAAATCATTTCTTAAGGACCAATGTTTTTGGGTTATAATTTAAAACTGTGCATACCGTTTTTCCGTTTTGACAGTTTGACAATGAAGTCATGACCTTAACTTTTTGGGGTCACGTGACGTCATGTTTTTTAAGGCCAACACGTTGACTGCGTATGCCTCGTGTCACGTGACCTGTCGGTAAGAGGTCAAAAATGACCACATGTTTGGAATTCTTGAGGCCATATTGCCTATTCACTATACAACTTTTATGGGCGTACAATGTTGATTAGGGGTCGTTTATAGGTAAAATGTTTATACAGGAGCGTTTTTGGCCGAAAATTTTAAAGTCCGTTTTTAAACAACAAATAAAAATTCCTTAATTTTCGATACTGCCAAACACATTAAGAAAACCACTCAGCGTGGCTGTTTAACAATTTAGTAAAATCTGGGTGCAGACAAATCGTTTAAGTTCGACGTCGACTACTCCTGATGCTTTTATGATGTCGACGTCACCACTGTTTGGTTTGCAATTGACACATTCCGACTAGGGTTTGCAACCCGCGTTAACCCAAACCCGAAAACCCGGGTAACCCGGAGTTTTTTCAAACCCGAAAACCCGGGTTACTCGGGTTTGGAAAGCTTGCAAACCCGGGTTTTCGGGTTTGAATTTTGACCTACATTATGCTTAATCACACGTTAAAATATTTCGGCAGAATACGCAGTGGACGCTGTCAAACGAGTCATTGGCACAGGCGTTGGTTTCCAATCCTAGAGCTTTAGGAGACATTGAGAAGTCTCAACTGGCGGCCCTCAGAACTGAGATGGCCGTCTTTGAATCAAGCGGCGTGCGAGGGCGCGGACTGCAGCTTCTATACAATTATAAATGTACAAAACATCAGTTTATACGCTTGTTAATGGCGACATGCAATGAGTGACACATCGAAAACAGCAAAAAATCATTAAAAGGTGATATCACTCACCATCACATCGCCTAACTGTCAATGTGCTGTTGAATAATATCATCTTTTAATGATTTTTGCTGTTTTTGATGTGTCACTCATTGCATGTCGCCATTAACAAGTGTATAAACTGATGTTTTGTACATTTAAATTTGCTGTTTTATTACAATAACAAACTTTTTATGTTGACGGTCAATTATAAACCATCTGCTTTACACGGCTATGAAAACACTGAACCTTAAATATTTTGCAGTCACGATTTTGATTTTTAGGGGTCACGTGACGACATCGGTCACGGGACCATTGGACTCGACATATGTGGTTTCCTATTGGTGGTCCATTGGAACCATGCATCTATCTTGCACCGTTACGGAGATATTACGCCCAAAGATAATGGGGTCACGATCTTGACTTTTGCGGTCACGTGAGGTCATCGGTCACGTGACCATCGGACTCGGCGTGGGCACTTTCCTATTGGTGGTCAATAATGACCATGCGCCTATCTTGCACGGATACGGGGCTTCAAAAATTTTGGGGTTACGAGTTTGACTTTTTGGGGTCATCTGACGTCATCAGTCACGTGACCGTTGGACTCGGCACATGTGATTTCCTATTGGTGGTCCATTGGAACCAAGCGTCTATCTTGCTGTGGCGGGGCTGGCCGACGTGCCGCCACTGCCGCGGCCTCCCACGGCCATGAGTCCCCCACCCGTGGTTGGGGTCAGGTCGACGCCGACCGAGTCCTGCATAGAAGGCCACGGAGGTACGAAGATGATACTGGAGATCCGAATGTACCGGAGGTACCGGAGATACAAAGGTGATACTGGAAGTCCGGAGATACCGGAGGTACCAAGGTGATATTGGAGGTACGGAGATACCGGAGGTACGGAGGTACCGGAGGTACCGGAGGTACAAAGGTGATACTGGAGGTACGGAGGTACGGAGGTACCGGAGGTACGCAGTGTTATCGGAAGATATGTCCGCCCCCAGGCCCTAGAGTAAGGCACTAAGCCTCACGGAAGTTAGGTAGCAGGTGTCCGCAAGTCGGTGTCCCTCACCCAACTTCCCTTTCTTTCCCGAGGTACACAGACAATCGACAGTCCAAACACGATAGGTCATTTCTCGCACAACTCAATACAAACACGTACAGTCAGTGATTAAAAGCTCGAGTTTCACAGCCCCGCGCGTGTGGCACAAGGTCCGGCGTCAATTCAGTTCGAATTCAAACAAATAGCGACTTACTAAAACGAGCACTACAGCAAACTAACGCAGCAAACGCGCCGTGCTGCAGCACGGCAGCCACCTTAACCGGAAGTCCTTTCTCTAATGTCAACAAACTTAACTAAAGAAAATAAGTAAATAAGTAAAAAAAGGCGTTCAAGTCAGTCGCGTGGCGGACCCGGTCCGCCACATCATTGGCGGCTCACCGTGCTCGCCTCCCGGCGAGCAACGTCTTTGGGCGGCGGTCGCAGCGAAGAGCAACGCGGTGATAGAGAACTCCATGAATGGCCAGCGGTGGGTCGTGTCCAAGAGGCGAAGTACGGGGGCCGGCGTTGCAGCGACGGCGGGGAGCCTGTGGCGTTCGGGACTTACGCGTAGAAGAGTGGCTACCAGCATCGTGGCGACAACGGGAACGTCGTGGCGCTGGCGGCGACTGGGGTCGGGCCTGATGATCGCCGTTACTGACGATCGTCGGCGGCGACGCGAAGACTTTGGTGTTGGTGGCGATCCGCTCGAGGAGCGTCAGTCATCGTCGTCCTGGCAGCTTGGAGACGAACGGTCGACAGAGTCGGGTCGACAACGTTGGCCGCGAGCAGTCGTCAGCGACCCGCGCAGCGACGTACCTTGTCTGGTGTGGCAATGACGTGGCGAAGTGCGCGATGCTGGTGAAGGCTAACGCGACAGCGTACCCTGGTCAGCGTCACGGTGGCGACGCGAAGTCCGCAGAGCCGGTGAAGACTGGCGGAAGGGTTATGGTCTGTCCTGGCGGAAGCGTCGGCGGGCTTGATAAACCGGCGACGGCTTGCGTGTCGGCGAAGATGAGGAGTTGCGTGGTAGAGTCTCACGGCCCGAGTCACGAGGACGCCATGTCTCCGTCACTATCGTCTCCGACACCATTGGGGTCTCGCGCGGATGTAGAAATGACTCACGTCGCGAAAGGCCTGTACTAGCGTCGCGGTCGTGGGTAGGGATCGCTGTCACAAGCGATGAATCCGGTAGTCCGGTTATTGTCATGACAGGATCAGGTCGAAGGAACTGTTCGGGTGCGGCGCCTTGAACGTTGTCTGGGTGAGTGGACTGCTCGGGAGAATCCTCTTCCATTCAACAACGTTACGTGGTATCCAGGGAGATGGGGGACGAATATTGTGGACGGCGAATACGGGATCTCAGCAAGGGGGACGGTTACAGTTGGTAATCGTCCAGGTAAGCAGGGCGGCGGCGCTGACGTCGTCCGATTTCGTTGTCAGAGTGGTGCTCAGGTTGACGGTGACGTCGGCGAGACATCTTAGCCGGGGGCGCGACGGCACTATCGTCCTGAGGTGCGTCAACTGCGTTGCCGGTGTCGGGAACCACGCTTGTTGACTGTTCTGCTGCGGTTTTCGGCGGCCAGGATGCGGGTGTTTCGCCGTAGTAGGGCTTGAGTTTATCGCCGTGGACGACGAATAGATTCCCTTTTCGAGTTCTCTGGATGACGAAGTCACATGGTGGTATTGCTATCGTAACGAGGTAAGGCTCTTGGTAACATTTGTTCCACTTCGGTGATCGTCCAACGTATCGTCTTGGGTAGATATACCAAACCCATTGACCGACTTCAAATCTGGCTGGCTTGGTCTTGATGTCGTATGCGTCTTTACGCCGCTCGGCAGCAGCGCCAAGGTGTTCCCGCGCCAGCGCGTACGACTCGTGCTGCATGGGTTGCATCTGGGCGACAAACTCGTCGGCGCTGGAGAACGTTTCTTCATCAACCGGTGGAGGTCCGAGAACTACGTCAATAGGTGCCCTAGCCTCTCTTCCGAATATCAAAAAGTTTGGCGAGTAGCCTGTCGATTCGTGTTTCGGCGCACGGTACGCGGCCATGACGAAAGGGAGCCGTAGGTTCCAATCTCTTTGGTTGTCCTGGGTGATAGCTTTTGCAAGCATGCTCTTTAGAGTCCTGTGAAACCGTTCAGCGGTGCTATTAGTGCTGGGTCGATACAGGGTCGTGCGGATCTTGTCGATTTCCATCAAGCGGCATAACTCTTGGAACAGTTCTGACTCAAACTCTGGCCCTTGATCTGAAAGGATCTTCATCGGCGTGCCGTATCTTGGAAAGAATTTGTTGGCCAACACCTTGGCAACCACAGGGGCTGTATGGATACGCAAAGGGTAAGCTTCGGCAAACTTGGAAAACGAGTCGACGACGGTCAGGATAAACTCATTCCCTCGGCTGGACTTTGGGTGTTTTCCAGTGATGTCGATTGACACAGTCTCGAATGGTTCTCCTGCTGGGAATGGATTTAGCGCAAATTGGCGTGATGCGCCACCACGGTGATACTGACTGCATGGTGCGCATCTTTTAAGTTCACTCCGTACGTCAGATATCCAGCACGGCCAGTAAGCTCGCAACCTGACTTGCTATTCGGTCTTTGAGCGCCCGAGATGTCCTCCGTTCATTCCAGTGTGAGCCGTCTTTATAAACTCGGACCGGAAAGTAGATGGTAAAATTACTTGCCATCGAACACGTAGGCCATCGACGGACGTCCATTTTCGGCACAATACTTGCTGGCAAAGTGCGAGTCTCTCCCATTCGTGCCAGAGTGTTTTGACTGCAGACGATTGGGCTTCTACGTCTTTCCAGGGGGGCTTTTTAGTATGTACTTCCAACAGCGCGATAACAACAGCAAGTTCCCTATCCTTCCTTTGGGCTGAAGCGATTTCGTCGAGTGTCCAAATAGGCTGATTGGCGGGCTCACCGAAAATAAGAGGTGAGCCGACTTCTACAGCATCACACTTTACCGTTTCCGGTTGACAAGCAGTGCACGACGGGCGGTTCAAGCACGGTCATCGTGAGAGAGCGTCAGCGTTCCCATGCTTACTACCGGGGCAGTGCTGCACTACATAGTCGAATTCACCCAACAGCTCCAACCAACGAGCGTTTTGTCCGACTGGGTCGGTCGTCTTCTTCAACCAGGTAAGTGCCGCGTGGTTCGTTCTAATGGTGAACTGCCTGCCTAGAAGATATTGGCGGAAGTACCGGGTGTAGTGGACAATGGCTAATAATTCCTTACGCTTGACACAGTAGTTCATCTCGTTTCGACTCAGAGTCCTTCCGGCGTAGGCGATTACTTTTTCACAACCGTCTTGGACTTGGGATAGCACGGCTCTGATAGAATGGTCACAGGCGTCCGTGTCAAGAACGTACTGCGCGTTTTCGTCCGGCATCGCCAAAATGGGTGGTGTCGAAAGTGCCTCTTTGAGTTGCTCGAAGGCCGCTTGGCAGTCGTCCGTCCAAAGGAATGCTTTGCCTTTTTTCATCATAGCATTAAGTGGTGCAGCAGTTTTGGCATATCCTTTAACGAATCGCCGGTAATACCCTGCCAGTCCGAGGAAGCTTCGTAGTTGGCGAAGGTCACGCGACGTCGGCCACTTTTTGACAAGACGAACTTTTCCTGGTCTGTGGCGATCCTCTCACCGCAGATGACGTGTCCAAGGAAGTTCACCTTGACCTGCATCAAGCAGCACTTGTTTGGTTTCAGTTTCAAGTTGACTTTTCTGAGGCGCTCGAGAACTTGTTCCAATCGGACGAGGTGTTGTTCTGGTGTAAGGGAAAGGATGATAATGTCGTCCAGGTAGGCAAGGCACACTTTTTGGTTGAGTCCGGTAAGTCAAGTCCATTAAACGTTGGAACGTTGCGCCGGTGTTGCAAAGGCCGAAGGGCATAATCCGAAACCTGTACATTCCTCGGCGGGTGATGAAGGCCGTTTTATCCACGTCGCTCGGGTCCAATGCTACCTGGTGGTACGAGCTCCTGAGGTCAAAGGTAGAGAACCAGTGGAAGCCAGACATTGCGTCGAGGCAGTCATCCGTCCGGGGGAGCGGTACTTCTTTCGGGTAGCGTCGTTCAGCTGGCGGTAGTCGACGCAGCACCTGAGCGTCCCATTTTTTGGGCCAGAACAATGTTAGACGCCCAGGGGCCCAAGCAGGTTTTATAATGCCTTGTCGTTGCATGTCGGTGACGTGTCTGTCGATTGCTTGCAGGAATGCGGGCGGGTAACGCCGGAAAGGTTGACGCACTGGCTCGTGGTCACCAGTATCAATGCGGTGTGTGACGACATTAGTCCACTCGAGGTCCCACTCGTCCTTCGAGAAGACATCGGAATAGTAATGCAAGAGCTCTCTCAGCTTATCACGAAGGTGTATAGAAACAGAATCGTCGATGCGTGCCAACATACACTGTATCAGTGATGATTTCGGGATCGGTCTTTCTTCCGTCAGCGGGTGGTGCTGTTGTTGCTTCTTCCATAAGCACGAGTGGTTGAAGCGTACCTTTGCTGACGACAACAGGGGCACTCGTTGTGTTCAAGACTGTCACCGGTACATCATCAACTTTGTCTGGGACTATAGTGCGGGCGACCAATAAGCCATCTTTCACTCTAGTAGACTCGGTACCCCATACTTCTTGCTGCTTTCGTGGTACGAAGTCCAAACTGTCGTAGACCAGCTTGGTTGAAACGTCGACCTGGGCGCGCGCCGGAACGACGGTGTCCTTTGTACCGGAGGTACGAAGGTATCGCAGGTACCGAGGTGATACAGGAGGTACGGAGGTACCAGAGGTACCGGAGGTACGAAGGTACCGGAGATACCGAGGTGATACAGCAGGTACGGAGGTACCAGAGGTACTGGAGGTACGAAGGTGATACTGAAGGTACGGAGGTACGGAAATACCGAAGGTACTGGAGGTACGCAGTGATATTGGAAGATATGTCCGCCGCCAGAGTAAGGCGCTAAGCCTCACGGAAGTTAGGTAGCAGGTGTCCGCAAGTCGGTATCCCTCACCCGACCTTCCCCTTTTTTCCGAGGTACACAGACAATCGACAGTCCAAACACGATAGGCCGTTTTTCACACAACTCAATACAAACACGTACAGTCAGTGAATAAAAGCTCGAGTTTTACAGCCCCGCGCGTGTGGTACAAAGTCCGGCGTCAATTCAGTTCGAATTCAAACAAATAGCGACTTACCAAAACGAGCACTATAGCAAACTAACGCAGCAAACGCGCCGTGCTGCCGCACGGGTAGCCATCTTAACCGGAAGTCCTTTCTCTAATGTCAACAAACTTAACTAAAGAAAATAAGTAAGTAAGTAAAAAAGGTGT
>Ga0056128_1005310_pt1 | contig 16203 bp, 11 predicted proteins | sample WorMetLIZISLAND2_FD_71113 | JGI IMG/M metagenome (GOLD analysis project Ga0056128, IMG submission 71113) | Marine gutless worms symbiont microbial communities from Max Planck institute for Marine Microbiology, Germany - Olavius geniculatus... ... | reverse complement strand
AATAATGCACTGTTACAAGTGGCAACACGGTTTGTACTAAATCAGTATTTTAAGCACCACAACAAAACATTGAAGATTCATAAATGTCCCGAGACACAACACAACTCATTAGTCATCAACGTTAAAAACTCATGCGTCTAGCTGTTTTCCTCTAAATGTCTGTTTGCACGCAACATCAGCAGTTCTTCAAAATGTTCATCACAGAGCCCATTCCTTCGAAGAGTTAAGATTTGCCCTCCAATGCTAAATAACCGTTCCACAGGAGCACTTGAGGGTAGAGCAGTGTTCTTAGCAACAAACACTTTCTTGACAAGTGGGAAGCAATGAAGACTGTCAATATCACGTGAGGTGTCGTTAATGTACATATCAAGTTCCGCAAATACAGTATTAAACGCAACATTCGTGCTAAAAAAAACAAAAAAGTCCTCAACATCATTGGCAGTAAGTAACATTGCTGACTTCTGCTAGACCACCTGATGCTGAAACCGATTGCATTGCTTCCAACAGGGCCGCTTTGCCAGTTATATTGGCCGAAAACTTCTAGAGATGGGCCATTTCTATTTGCTGAGTAGTTAAAAATTTTTTTAAAATGTAATGCGTTGCTTACGTTACTAGTTACTTTAAGAAGTAACTAGTTACTGACAGCGTTACGCCGGGCCAATAGTAACGCGTTACAGGACTAGTTACTCCTAAAAGTAACGCGTTACAGTAACGCGTTACTATGCGTTACTTTGTAACGCGTTACTACCCAGCACTGAGCCTATATCACTGTTTCGATGTTTTGTCGGTCCCGGTTTTGCCGGGAAGCCATATCGGTGCTGTGTATCTGTGTATGGTGGTGCAGGCACGGGTAACGAAATGCTACTAAACCAGGTCTACGTGCCGGTGATCAGCTCGAACCTATGCAACGAGCGCGAATGGTACAACGACCAGGTCACCGGCAACATGTTCTGCGCCGGCTACCCGGAGGGTGGCAAGGACTCGTGCCAGGGCGACTCCGGTGGTCCGTTGGTCTGTCTTTCCACCACGTCGGGGCATTGGGTGCTGCAAGGTGTCACCAGCTGGGGCTTCGACTGCGCGCAGCAAAAACATCCCGGAGTTTACGTTCGAGTCGCAAGATTCGTCGACTGGATTGAAAGCAAAACTGGCGTGCATTAATAGCTTGCCAGGTGAAAATTACGCACCGATAGCTGCGTATGTTGGTGCTGTGTAAATGATATTATTGCAAATAATAATTTTAATGCAGTAATGATATACTGGCCATTTAGAAATAGAGGGAAGGCTTTGATTATGAACCAAAATACAGTTTTCACAGGATAACCCCACGGACTACATGGATGAGTCAGATTGTACGGGACACTGGACTCACTGCTGCCGACGCATGGGCTCTTGCCGACGACCGGTCAACGTGGAGGGCGGTTACGCGCAGCAGTGAGTGAGTGAGTGAGTGATAGCTGCGCGTACTACAGATGTAACAAAAAATTTGAGCTAATGCTCACGAGACGCGCGAAAGCCTATAGCAGTTTCTATTTGCAAACTGTCAGTCTATCTCTAACCATTTCGTCGCAGTTCATTCTTGTAGTGTGCGCTGCAGCCAAAAATCGCAAAAATCAATAAAACCTCTTATTTTGAAAGTTCAGAGTCTTTCAAAGTCATCGATGTTGATACGACTAAAAAGCTCGTCACTAGTGCTTGTTGTGACTGGTAGCATGCCCATGGTGATCTGCAACCGTTTTCACGAAAGACTGGCCAACAACGGTAAAATAACGACTTTTACGGAGGTACCGCAATTTGATGCTCTCGTGCACAAGTTTCCTTGAACTTAGAAAATCGAGACTTTAACCGTCAAAATCTACGTTATATGCTGAAAATTTCATGTGCAGCTTGTCCATATCTATCGCAATTGATTTCGGCGCAATTCGCTTTTGAAATGTGTCTCGCAGCGCGAAATCGCCAAAAAATCCATAAAACCCTCTATTTTGGCGTTTAAGGTCGTTCAAGTTCATTGAATTTAGCGCCAATCGAGAGCCACTATGCGCCTTTCTATTAGTGATTAATAGTAAAATTAGTAACCTAGGTTTTATCTCGCACTGTTACTGAGATACAGCAACTTATTGGCTGAAAATCGCAAATTTTTTCTTACCCTTTCTCATTTAGCACTCTCGCTTGGGGTGCCCTTTCGAATGTATGAAAAAGCTTTACGGTTTCTGAAACTACAGTCTTTCAGGCAGCCGACGGTAAAGATTTGGTGATCCTAGCTTGCACCGTTTTTGACTGATCCACCCGTGTGACGGACAGATGGACCGACGGACAGACAGACAAACAGACAGAATTGCGATGGCTAAGACGCGCTGAAAGCAGTAGCTGCTTTCGCGCGTAAAAACGTTCCAAAACAAATTTTTAAAATGTTTTAAAAACGTTTAAAAAAACTTTATTGTATCTATGGCACCTACGGCGTTCTTTTAGCGACTCTACGCGGTGTTTCATAAAAAGGGACCTTTTTTTGTTTTTCTCATAATTCACTCCAATGATGACCAATTTGAACAAAATTTTTAGCAATTGTAGCTAAAAAAATGTTAATTCAAAATATTTAAACTAAATATGGCAGTTGATTAAATTTTCTTTGCTAGTCGTGACGTAATGCTGACGTCATCATGTGTCGTAAGTACAAACTTGCTGACAGTTGCTACCCTGCTTCGATGGTGAATTTAATCTGATTAGCTAATGAAAAGTGTTTATCGTGTCAGCACTGAGCAACATGTGGACATGAAATCAGGCATCTCGTGATCCAAAAATGCAACCATTTTGCAAGCTTAGTGTGCTAGTGCACTGTCTTGCTCGAACATGTGAAAGTCCAGCTATCCTCAAAGACACGTAAATGAGATTGCTTTGCACGTTTTTTGTGGCTGCCAAAAATTTGTCATTAACGAACCAAATTTTTCACCGTCGGAGCAGAATAGCAACTGACAGCACCAGTTGAGACAAGCAAGCCTGTACTCACGACACGTTATGATGTCAACATTACGTCACGACTAGCAAGGAATATTTAATCAATTGCCATATTTAGTTTAAATGGTTTGATTTAGTTTTTTTCAGATACAACTGATAAAAAAATTTGTGTAAATTGATCATCATTTGAGTGAATAATGAGAAAAACAAAAAGGGGTCCCTTTTTTTATAAAACACCGTGTATAGTCTATAGTCTATACTTCTTCGTTGCTGTGTGCAGCAGTTACAGTACACTAATTTTTATGGACATAGGGGCTTATACAAATGTGAAACTACACACTACATTATCATGTAGTATTACAAAAGACGTAAGCCTACATGTAAACAGGTTCTAGCCCCCTATGCGAAAAACCACTATCATTCATGCGAAGTAGGCTATCACTTATCAGCAGGCTTAATTCATATTTGACGGCAATAAGATTTACAGCTCGTGCTTATTAGTAAGTAAGTAAGTAAGTAATTGATTTATAAAGCGCCAAAGTCTCAGAAAGAATCAGGGCGCTTCAGTCAGGTTTCGATACTTTTTGCGTAATTTTATCGCGGCGAGTTTCCACTTCTAGTGTTCGACTGACTAAGTATGGTGGTACCGGTATCACGTGTGACGTATGATGCGAACATTTCTCTGTGTATGTTTTGTAGCACGGCGCTGTGCTGAGGCTGTTTTCCCACTACTTCTGTCGCTATTTCAATTGCAGCACCAAGTACAGCATGAATTATTATGTGTCAACGTATTATGTCACACATCACTTGCTATTAATAGTACCACTATGCATAATACTTATAATAGCTTAATACGTAATTTAATTACAATATATGTTTTGCGTGTTTGTTTTGTTGAAAACAAAAATACACCGCGTCTCGATAAAAAACAGGCCACTTTATTTTTTGAATAACTCCGTGAAACATTGGCCGATTTTGATTTGATGATGTTTGGTAAGCGACATTAAGAAAAAAAACTTGTCGTAAAGGACTTTAGTTTAGCCCACCTCACATGTAACTGTCTCTACACTACCTTGTGAAATGCAGAAGTTGAAGTTTGGCCCTTTACAACAATTAATTTATACTGGAGAGCGCAGAAAAATCACTGGGACCACAAAATCAATGGAAATCTGTTACATGCTGAACATTAATTGTATTTATTTTAAGACAGTACGTCGAGTTACTGAAATGGCGCATCAACAGCGAGTGAGCCTCTCTGCGTCGCGCGTTATTGAATGTGCTGTTGGCGAGTCGCGTTAACGTCCACCGCTTGCGTTCGTGCTGAAAGAAGACATTTTGAGCACATGCAGTAATAAAAATGACGTGATGTATCACGTAAAACTTTCTGAGAGATAATAACTTTTACTTTTATTTATCGGTATTTACGTCATCATTTCTGAGCCGACGCATGCGCTACTCAGTATGAATTTATTGTTGTAAACAGCCAAACTACAACTTCTAAATTTAACAAGGTAGTGTAGCAACAGTATTAAGATGAGGTGGGCTAGACTATAATCATTAACGTCAAGTTTTTTCTTGATGTTGTGTGCCAAAAGTTATCAAACTTGGCCAATGTTTTACGGAGTTGTCCAAAAAATAAAAGTGGCACGTTTTTATTGAGACACGCTGTAGACAAAGATAACAATAGCATGTGTTTTGTACGTCGACTGCAGCGTATTTTTTTCTTTATTTCGTATGGCGAAACAACACATTAACACAGATATAAAAATTAATGAACACATAAAACGGTAAGGGTAAAGTACAGTAAAATATAGTAAAACAGTAATTATGAGCATAATTAATGTGTTTGCGGTGTAGGGTACTATAGCCGTCTGCATTAGTGCAGTATAATAATTCAACACTAGGCATAGTCTAGTGTGTTTGCTACTGATGCTGGATAAAATCGTTATCACAGTTAAAATATGCTGACGTTCATATCGTAGCACCATTTGTAATCTATTTACTTATTGTTTCAAATAGCAAAATATATATTTTAAAAATACACCAAAAAGGCAGACATAAAAGATTAAGATTATGCCTGCGGTAACCTGTACCAGACTACCAGTCAGCAAATGCAGCTCAATATCGTTCAGATTAAAACTCTCAGAAAACTGCGGACTGCAACCGTCATCACCAATAAAAACGTCCTTTTCAAGCCATATAGGCCTACAGGATGGCGCTGATCTCCGTTTTCTTAGTCTTCACTCCTCAGCCAAGCACCAGTATACATTAAGAGACCGCAGATGCGGAGCTAGTGCATCGCGCGGTGTGCCTGTTTACGTCCCAGCAGTTTTCACTAATAGGCTACTTATTGCGCCTACCCACGATGGCCAGGCTGAGTGAGTTGACGTGCTCGGTGAAAACGATACCATAGCCAAATTTACTTGATCGCCATAAAAATATCGTTCTTTTGCTGTTGTTATTATTATGGACCACAGACCGCGCCAGTGGTACAGTATAGGCTGTCATGAAACCGGTTTTTGCTTTTCGCCGCTCTCTACATATCATGAGAATGTTCAGCTTTCTCTTCCGTAGGCACGGGCGGACCGGAGACCGGCCTCTCTGGGTCGGAAGTGACGCCGCTTTTGCGCAGGTAGTTGTCCCACAGTGAGCAGAGAAGCTCGGTCACCGTCAGGCCGTTGGTGTTGTGGCCAAGCAGTCGTAGCACGAAGACGCCGTCCGGTTGAAGGTAATTGTCGACGAAGCCGATGACGTGTCGCCGGGTGGGCTCCGCCTTGGCGTCGTAAAGACGACCCATCAGACGCAGGTGATGCCGCACGTAACGGTAGCGGTCGACGCGAAACGCAACACGGGCCACCCACGTGCACAGAGACAAGGCTGTCAGCGCGGCGATCGACGCCAGCCAGAACCAGACGAAGAGAAAGATCTTCTCGTTGAAGAGGTTGATCGGCAGGACGCACTGGACCGTGTAGCGCTGCACGTTGGCCAGCCGGCGGATGCGGAAGTCGCAGAGCGTCACGCGCGGAAACCGCGACGACGTGGTCCAGTCAGATCCCTCCATCATCGCCCGCAGAACCTCGACGCCGAACAGGTGGAAGTCCTGGCCGAGGAAGAGGTTGAGCGCGAACAGCTGGCCGACGACGTTGACGAGGAAAAGCAGCTTGACGGCCAGGTAGACGGCGATCAGGTAGTTGCCATGGCGACGACCGCAGCAGCGGAAACAGGTGCGAGTGAAACAGTGCTTGAGACTGATGTTGCATGACGTCATCACGCCGCGCCGCTGACTCACCAGATACCTGACAAACATCAACAGTGATATCATACACAATGACTATAACACAATCATTCGTAGACAATTAGACTAAATATTCAGGATTTAAATGTATATTTTTACGACAGCGAAAGAACACTCCTAACACGCAGTTAAAGTTTGTAGCCATGAAATTCTAACCGCCGGGGTATAGGCTAGCAACGCAACGATCCTCTCAGCTACCAGCATGTTGCTGTAAAAATCGCATTATGTATTCGTGCCCAAATTTACAGCTCTTCACTCTACGATTTTCACTGTGCACTGATGGCAAACTAATTAAGCATCGTGATCTTACAAAATCAATCAAAATTAAGTGTTAAACTTGTAACTTAAGACAACGGACCGGCGTCTTGATGCAAAATGTAGATCGCGAAGTAAAGTGTTAATCATAAAACAGAAATTTTCGTTCGATGTGCAATTATAACGTTAACTAAAACTATGGTTGAAACCACGATTGAAACTGTTACTTTTATTTAAGCTTATAATGTACGTGTTCATGCATTACATGAGTTTTTTATGAAATACAAAATATCAAAATATATAATTTTAGAACACAATTTTTGGCCATAGGTCTAAATTTATAAATCCGCGATTTTTCGGGCTTAGCCGAAAAGCAGCCACAAACTTCGACAAGCCAGCTGATTAAAAAAATCGGCTTAAGGTGTATGCGTCATAGTCTACCTGTCCATCTGTTTAGTCATGTAGTTAAGCATCGTCTCGCGGTTGTGCGAGAGGTCTGCGCCGGAGAAAGTGAGTCCGCAGCTGACCAGGCTCGCGACGTCGAGTCCAGAGTGACCGCAGACCGAGCGCCAGACGGCTATCGGCAGGTAGAACAGCAGTGCTTGGACCAGGAGGATCATCGGCACCCACTGGTAGTACGGGATCATGCGTTGGTGACGATCCGGCCAGCTGGCGGGGATCTGTTCGCTGAACGGGACGTAGTAGGTGTTGCGGATCCAGCAGAAGCTGTTGGCGTACTCCTCGTGGGCGCCGCTGAAGTGTGCTGGGACCCAGCAGTTGATCGGCTCGCCGACGTACTGCTTAGACGAGACAATCAGCGAGAAGACGATCAGGATGGCGGACGTGTAGAAGTGCGATAGACGGTCGGCGAAGTCGTCGTCCAGCTGAGCGACGAGACTCGGTAGACTGCCGATCACCGACACGATCCGATCCATCCTTGAGCGCTAGCTTCACCCGCGGTGAACACTGTCGAAGTGTGGATTCAGAGCTCCTTTTTACTGGTCGATTGTATGATTATTAACACAGAAACATCGTCATCGGCAAGCCTTCGTTCCCGTTGCTTCTCATCAGTCGTAACTCGTAATATTACAGGAATGCCATACTGAGTTTGTATAATACGACAAAATATCGACCTGCTCCCGGAGGCAGAATAATGTTTATTTTTCAAATCAATAAGCACCGAGTCTGCTTAGTGCTTCTAATGAAACGAAGTCTTCATCAGTCGACTGCAGTACTCCAGCCGTATCAAGTCAGTGTTATTTCGGTAACTGAATTCTTGTGTGTGGCACCGAACGAAAAAGTATGCTGTCAAATTCCTACGAATATCAAAAACAGGAAATATTTTATACTTAGGGTTAGTTTAGTCGTATTAGCCTATCTCAAAATACCACCGTGAAAGAATTGTTAACGTCGGTCCACATTTTAACAATTGACTGAAAAATAAACGTGGCACCTGTTGTGTTAAAATAAATCCGAACAAAGAAAAATATAATTGACGGCATACAGCAGAACAGTCTATAATACAACCCTAACTCACGGTCAGTACGTTTTAATGCGACAAAAACGCAAAGTTCATTGGCTTCTGACGTGGAAAATGCAATACAAATTTGGCGAAGCAGAAAGCTCTGTCATCGCAAGTATACTGTCGCTGCATTCAGCAAGCAGCTGCAGTTATGTCATGACCTCGGTTTTTCGGAAAACAGTTATTAGCCTGTGAGTGACAGCGGCCTCGTGGGTAGAAATAGGCGAGCCGGAAGGTTAAAATTCTTCGACAGACAGCGCAAATTTCCCACAAATTTCCGTGCTCAAATTTTCAATTTTACCTTTACCTTCCCCGAATAGGCGTTTTGGTTTTTAGCCTTAAATTTTGCATTTTACCAACAATATTTTTTCGAAGGAAATTTTTCCGACAACACAAAATTCAGAAGGGGGAGGGCAGTTGTATCCCTGCCCTCTGTTACGACGCCATTGTTCACTCGCACCAAACGTTGTTATTTGTTTATGGAATACGCCCTAATTTTGAATGATGATTGTTATGGTGTTTGAAAAAAGTACATAGACACATGAAATTATCATTTTGCACTTACAGTTAACTTAGAAAACACCGATAATAGACTAAAGAAAGGACCTATAGCAAGGCATTGCGTCGTCTTTTAAGTTGTCACTAAACAGCTGAAGCCAGTAAGTGGCCTCTGGGTTTTATTAAACTTTGTACTTGTTGCGTATTGCCACCTCTGACTTCAGCGCCACCGACCCGTTCAATTGGACGCGACACAAGGCGTACGTCTTACTGGAGTTATAGCCTAGGTTTAGGCCCATACGTCGATGTTTTTGTATTGAACGTGTAACTGATATACAAGGCAAACGGACAATGTTCGACTTATAGTAGGCCTTGTACCAGTGGCGTAGCCAAGGGAGCGCCTACGGGCCCAGCCCCCCAATTCTCCGGACAAAACATAAGCATACGAATAAACTGCACAAAATTTGCCAATTTGGGCAGTTTATTTACGGAAAAACTAATTAAAATAGTTGCCACCAGATCTCATTTTTTAAAGCTAAAATGCAACAAATTTGATTTCAGCTGGAGCTAGCCCCAGACCCCGCTGGGAAGCTCTCGGCGCTCCCCAGACCACCTAACTGGTTTTAGGGGTCCTACTCCTAAAGAAAAAAGGAAAAAAGAGGGGAGGACAGAAGGAAAGAAAGCGGTAAAGGGGGAAGGGCAAGGAGGAGAGACGAGCCCCCCAATTGAAATTTCTGGCTACGCCACTGCCTTGTACTTGTGTAATAATACTACACTGTGTCTCAAAAAACATCCTCGACATTTTTGACTATAACTTTAAAACCAATTACCAGATTTTGATAATTTTTGGGACGAATATTCCTGACACCATTTGCCATCAAATGACCATTTAGTTTTCTACCTCACTCAATGTATGCTTTTGCACTACCTAGGGAAAGCAGATCAAGCGAAATATGTGTTGAAATAAACAGAAAACCTGAAAAAAAACATCCCCGACATTGTCGATCGTAACTTGAAGGAAGATTAGCAGATTTTAATAATTTTTGGCAAAAATATTTCCGACACAACTGGCTATTAAATAAGTGTTTTAGTTTCCACCTTACCCAACGTTTGCTTTTGCACTACCTGGGAAAGCAGACCAAACATAATACATGTTAAAATGAATGAAAAAAACGTCGATAAATTCCATTTATCTTAATCTGTGGGCCCCAACAGGTTTGACATGCAGCAGTATGTCTACCAGATGAAGTTTAAGAATGTTTGTGAAGTCAAGAAGCGACTGGTACAGCCTGGATTGGTCTGGAGCAGAACTTTATCGATACTGCTGTCAATAAATGTACAAGCGTCTCCTTGTCTGTGTTCGCATTGTGGGCCACCACTTCAAGCAATTTTACTGCAGACAGTTGAAAAATGGACAACTGGATGAATTGTCAACCAGAGTGTCAGAAACGTGAACAAAATGTTTTTACGTGTTATGTTAATTAAGCAAATATCGCATTGGAGAAAAAAGTGATATTTCGCTGGTTGTGTTTTTCCCAGGTAGTGCAGAAACTAACGTTGGGTGAGGTGGGAAACTAAACGGTCAATTGATGGCACGTTGTGTTAAAAATATTCATACGAAAAATTATCAAAATCTGATGTTTTTTGAGACACAGTGTATAATTACATATGGTATTTGCCGCCAGAACTGCTATAGAAGTTTTGAGTAAAAGACCAGCGAGGTAGGTCTCGAAGAACACGACAAAAGTTTGGCGCTCGACTAATAGCGGTCGTGATTACGTGAAACAGGCCTAAAACAGTCGATGTGAAAAATTTACTGGTACAAAATGCGATTGTTTCAGCAACTTTTGTTCAAGTGTCTTCATGCAGAACTGAAGCAGACCGCATGGCTTTCTGCGGTACGATAGGTATAGGCCTATGATGGAAGGCGTCGACTGCATGGGGTGTTGCCTAATAAAGCTGCCGCATGCCCGGGAAGCATAAAACAATGGGCGATGACGACGGCCGGGCTACTGCACACTGATGTAGACTTGCACAGCAGTCTGTGAAGTATGGAGTCTAGAGTCAGTCTATAAAACACGCAGCACATAAAGCGTCTAGCTGTACGGTGTGCAGCTACTGATGACCTGGCGGACATAGTCGGACGCTGGCAGACCGTCGGTCATTGTGACACCAAGGATTTTCAGCAAGGTGTCACGGGTAATATCAGTCTGTGGCGCTGTAGTTTTTCGTTTCCGTCCGGTGTCGACCAAGGCCGGCCATTTCTTTCGGGGTGGCTTCCGGCTAAGTGTTAACTTATTCTTATGCGCCTGTTCCTCGCTGTTCGGTGACTGCTCCGTTGCTGCTTTGGACAGATTTTAAGATCGGTTAGCTGCACTGTAGGCTTACGCTTTTACGGTCGCAATTTTCGGTCGATCTTGGTGAAATTTTGCACCGTCTTTTGACGCTGTCAAAATCCAATAATGCATTAATCTCTTATTTTGCTCAGCTTTTTACCCTGCAATACATTTTAAACGAAATTTACAAACACTAATAGTAACGAGGTCCGCGAAGTGAACCGCGCGACTAATGCGACTATAGTTAGCAGCTCAAACGACGCGTCTCGGCAAACGCCACGGCATATAAATCAGTATTATCAGTATTATTTGGCCATATTTGCCGATTGCCTTTAATTTTGCACCTTTAGCCTAGTTAAAATACATTAAATTCCATTACGCCGACTTTGTCGAGGACTTGTCACGGACTTTGTCGCAAACATCTCGATATGTCGAGATGGTTTGTGTCCGAGACTTTTTTCGCAGAGAAATTTCAGTGAAAGTCAGAGTAATAGAATTTAGGCTTATGTGGTTTAAACAAGTTCAAGTTCAAGTTTAAAAATCGTCAAAGTATGATAGTAGGTTACGTTATGTTACACCACGAAAACAGCAGCTCTAAGTTGCTCGTTATCTATGGTTGTTGTTATTGGCAACGGTAAAGAAATTTGTGTAATTTGTGTAATTAGTTCATGTTTACTAATTTGCGGGTAGTATGGAGGACTTTCAGAGCGGAGAAGAGGTTAATAAGTTTTGCTTCAAGTTTTTGTTTACGAACTGCTGTACACCAGTGTCATATTTCTGCCACACAAGCGGGTTTCTAATTACGATTAAATACCATCTAACCACCATAGTAGTGGTGAAATAAGAAAAGCAAACGACTATGCAACAGTAATAGCAGGTGTCCGGACCTTCATTGTGTACATTATACAAAAAATGGAGATAAGCCTGCAAATGTAATTAAACAGAACGCTATATATTGTGCCGAAGGTTGTCAATGATTATTGATGATTAGGGACCTGATGATTTGTGCTCATTTGTGTTATCACATTACATTACATTACAATTTTCAACGTGGCCTGAGTAAAAACTGCTAGAACTACAGGTACAAGTGCAAGTCACGACAAAAGTACAAATGGATAGGATTGTCTAAACAAAAAAGTTTTCAGTTGACGGCGGAACTGTGAAAGTGTGTTGGACGCAACAATGTCCAGTGACAAACTGTTCCATAGCCAAGCACCAGCAACAGCGATGGCTCGGTCACCAACAGTTGTGCACTGCAACTGGGGAACATCCAGCTGGTGTGTCAGTGAGGACCGCAGACGTCGTCTTGACGGCATGTTGGACAAACGTCACAGGTCTGCAGCCAGGTATGATGGAGCCGTGCCATTCAGCGAGTGAAAGACTATCGTCAACAGTTTGAACTGTACACACTCGAGCATTCTCAGCCAGTGGAAACTGGTGAGCATGTTGATGATGCGGTCTGAGTGCTGCAGACCTGCAATGAATCGTGCGGCAGCGTTGAATACTGACTGGAGGCAGCTGTACAGGTAGCCTGGTAAGCCATTGCCATAGTCCAGTTGGGTCAGGACGAGAGCAACGATAAACATCTGGTAGACAGACGTCGGCACTGAACGTCGAATGCTGCGCAGCTGAGGCAGATCGGCGAAGCAGCTGGCAACGGTTTTCTGGACGCGGCATCGCATGCTGAGGTCAGAGTTGAAGTAAGTTCCAAGATTTTGGACTGACTTCGACGGGTTGACGAAGTCAGACTTGATCTAAAGAGCTGACATGGGCAGCTGATGACAGCAATGAGCTGTTGCACACTAAAGCAGGTTGGTCTTACCGGGGTTTAGCTGTAGACGGTTGGCCAGCATCCACGCGTTGTCAACACATGCAGACAGGCGCATTTGGAAGTCAGCGACAGCAGATGGTCTGCATGAGCCGTATACCTGGGTGTCATCGGCATACAGATGTGGCTGGAAGCCATGCCATTCTACCAGACCAACTAAGTCAGCAGTATGGAGAATCAACAGTATTGGGCCCAACACTGACCTCTGTGGGACGCCACATGTCAGCCACATTTGGGGGGACCTGTGTATGCCACGTCAAACGTACTGGGACCACCCGTACAAGTAAGACCGGAACCACTCTAGCATAGGGCCACCCAGTCCATAGGACACATGCAGACATTGACATTATATAGCATGGTTGACAGTGTCAAATGCAGCTGAAAGGTTTAGAAGGACCAGTGCTGCAACGTTGCTACTGTCTATAAAATGAGTTTAATTTTTATTAGTTTGATGAATAATTTGATAAATTACTGCTGTCATCAACTTGTTCATGCTGTATTGATTTTTTTTTGTTTCAGACAACTTTTGTTGTTGATGAAGTGAGCAATATCATTAAAGAGGTAAAAATTTTGATGATGGCAGTTATCCAGTTTTACGTACTGGTAGTATATATCTTAAGTTGTTATTGACCAGCTTATATTTGGTGATGTCGTTTACATTTATGAAATCCAATGTATGTCACATGCCATCTGATTTATTTATACAGTTTGCTCATATTTTAAAATGATGTCTTATTCATTTACATTATTCAAGAGAGAAGAGAGAATTTTTTTAAGCTTTGCAGTGATTTCTGTACATCTTATGAATTTAACCTGGGTAATTTTGGTCAGAGTCTATTGTTTACCTTGGTTTGCCTTGGTAGTTTTATGCTAGCATGTCGAACTGGTTGCAGCAAGGTTGCTGGTTCAAATCCCAGCTGGTTCACTGCCAGGTAACCACCCTGGGCATGTTGTTCACACATGTGCCTTTGTCACCGAGTTTGATGGTATAGTTTGGAACCGGCCTAGCTGCCAAGAAGACAACATTAGTATATGGGAGAGGTGTGGCTTGCCATCTATATAACTGAGCTGTGTCTTTTAAAGGGCAGCAAATTGAAATGAGCACTGAGCTTTAACGTCACACAGCTGTCAGAGGGTGCTGTCGACTAAGGGTGGTTTAACTTATTTTATGTTTTATTTATTACCTTAACCACTGATGTATTGCTTATCTTAAGCATCTCACCTTAAAGGTCCATGAACATTTAAGTTAACATATATATTTTTTCCATTTTCCTAAAACAGCATACTTTTCTGATAATTATGATAGTAATATCGGCCACCAGTGTTTTGTCAACATGAAGAAATTTACTTTTGAAATCGATGATGTACGAAAATGCTGCAGAAAACGAGATGCCATGTTGACATGCTGATGACGTCACAAGTTGAACATGTCATCAATGTAAAATACGCATAAAAACATAAGCATTATAAAATTATATTTTCTACCTATGTACTGCTGCAGCTGTCATGCGACACAGTATTTTTTGCCATTAAAAATATTAAAATTAATGGGTAAACACCATAGATAAGATATACCATGTGGTAAACACTGACTGTGTTTTACCAGTGACGTCATTTCCGGCCACTTGCCAAAGGTCAGATTTTTCAGCATAACGTAACGTAACGCCATTTTTTGCTATATTTAGACATTAATTTCATACATTTGTAAAGCATAAATCAGCATATTGTATATACAAGGTGAAATGTCTAATTGAGGTCTACATAGATTTCACAAGTGAGTTTGACAGTGGCCATGGACTTTTAGGCAGGATGTAAATCAGTTTATCCTCACAGCCTTTGCTCGTAGCAGCATTGCTTATGTTTTCTTAATGTGTAAGCTGTTTATTGCTGTTTATGATAGGCGATCGAAAGTGCCGTTGGAGGCAGTGCATATCAGCATAATAAGGTGAATCCGTGGACATCGAACGTGGTTGAACAGTGCTTAAATCAGCTTGCTAAGCTGGCCAAGCCATTCAAGTACATAGGTAAGTTATTGCATTGGTGACTGACTTAAATACATGCACAGTGCACATGTTGCTTTTGTTTTACCTGACTTTGTGCATGCTTGGCTTTCCATAGGTCTCTCTGTGGATAGTTTTAGGGATTCTCGTAGCTAGGTTTTGCACACAAGTCAACCTACCAAAACATTTCAAGTGTTGTGGAGTTTTCAGCAGTAATTTTTAATAGCGTATTTATTGCTGACTGTACTGATGAAAGAATTTTGAACATGATCGATAGTTGATGGAGTTCTGAAATTTAATTTCTAGTTTATGAAGATCATTCCAAAAGTTTCCGGCCTCGGCATATTAGCCAATAATATTTTCTACAATTTATACATCAGTGAAACGTACATCCTTTACAAACTCTAATGAGTCAGTCGTGGATATAACGTTATTGTAATTTATGATGTCATACAGCTCTAAACCGAAATAATTTGGAGCGCTGTCACAAACAGCATAGAATCTTGCTCACTGTTGCATGACAATTTTCCAGTCTTTAGCTATGTTTACCAAAGTGGAGCCCCGTGGCATCTGATTTTGTGAAAACCCTAACAAATACGTTTATGAATTTCTTATTAGTCCGCCCGAAAACGATAGTTTTAGGAAGGACTTATGTTTTACCCCTGATGTTTTTTTTTCCACTCGCGAAATCTCCGAGATGCGTGGGCCGACCGGCGTGAAATTTTGCATGATGGTCAATAATAGGCCGAATTTTATAATGCCGGTCCAAAATTTGGGGGGCGCACCCCAAAAAAATTTCAGGGGCCAAAAACATTCAAAATTTGGCCCGATTTCGGACGACTTCGAAGTTTGGCGGCGAATATCTCCGAAACGGATGAAGATATTCAAAATCAGATAGTCATTCCGTCTATGGCGATTCCTCCTGCGTTAGGCGAAACAAGTCCGGTGAAGTTTGGTCCAGTGACCTTGGAGATTTAGATGTTGAATTGTACCCCCTAAAGCGCATTTTTTGGAAGACCATATTTCGGCCTCTAGGGGGTGCTGCGCCCCCAAATTTTTACACGCGCTAGAGCATGACCAAGTCTTACTAGCGCGCCCTCCACCGGGGATGGGAGCCCCCCTTACAACTTTTTTCAAAGGGGAGTCAAAAATTGGCTTGAAATGCAATAAAGGAGCACTTATAACTTCGGAGTTAGGGGGTATAGCCCGACAAAACTAGCACGTGACGCGGCTCTAGGTTGGGGTGTTAACGCAAGTACGAAATTTGGGGGCACCGCCCTTCTTAAAATTTGGGAGGGCAAAAAACGTGCAAAAATCGGTGCGATTTACGACAACTTTCGAGTTTGAGCACAAATATCTCTGGAACCGATGAAGATAGCGACAATTTGGAAACGGCGTTAACGAGAACGATCTTTTGGGCGTTGAACAAAAAAAATTTGTGAAATTCGGTCCACTACGAACAAAGTTATAAGCGCTCATGTTGACCTACCCTAAGTCGACAATGCGCGTTCGGCGTATAC
>Ga0056128_1005308_pt1 | contig 16204 bp, 4 predicted proteins | sample WorMetLIZISLAND2_FD_71113 | JGI IMG/M metagenome (GOLD analysis project Ga0056128, IMG submission 71113) | Marine gutless worms symbiont microbial communities from Max Planck institute for Marine Microbiology, Germany - Olavius geniculatus... ... | reverse complement strand
GAATTCCAGTAAAAGCTGAGTATTTAAATTTCAGTTTAAGCCGAGAGATCTATAGGTCACTGTATTGAAACACGTTATAGGCCTACCACTGCAAACATTGTGATAGAGACATGTTGTAGGCCGCCATCTGGTGAAGAGCCGTATATTGATCCCAAAATCTCTGGATTCGGGCACCGATTGTCACTGAAATGTCAAAAATGATGTGTTTTTGGACTATGTTCATGGCCTTCAAAATTTTTTTTGTCAAATTTCGTTCATAGCTTGCTGTGAAAGCATTAGCTTGCCTATGCTGGCTATTGCGATAGATCATAGCATGGCGTGGACTGCACGTCCGTCTGTCACGCTCGAGCACCGTGATAGCTGTATACGAGCCACTGATTTTCGTTACACAAATCCTTTTTCACCATGGACTTGATGAACTTTCGGTCTCACACCAGTCGGTTTAATTTTTTATTATGCGACTGTCTTAATAGTCCGCATTACGCGTCTTGTGTGTCCCGTCCGTTCGTCTCTCTGCACTCTGCTCTATAGGTCCTACTAGTAGGGGCTAGTCTAACAGTTGTCTTTTAACTCGAAGACCATAAGACCATAAGAACTAATGTGGTTGATTTTAGTGCAGACCGTGGCCTAGCGTAGGGTACAAGTACTTGCGATTTTTGGCTTTGAAATAGTGCCATTGTTTCTATCGATTAGTAGGCTATAGTAATGCGCGATTTAGATTTGTGCCTTAATCAACGATTTTGAATGACCGAATACGGCCATTCCGCATTCTGTTTTTAGAATATCTCAATATTTCTGACTTATGACGAAAATTTGAACAATACAAAGTTATGCCATCAGCGGCAAAAATGTAGCTCAAAGAGAGTCAAGCATGTGACATTGTTGTGAATATTTCAAGGGTTTTCCTGAAGAAAAATCCGAAGACGACAATGCGGTGGTCAAAAACAACTTTCGGTGATTTTGGTTGTTATATACTAAAAATCTTTAGAGATAGATAAGACCAACGATACGCAGCATTGTGTAGTTTTTTTCTGTTTTCCATTCAGATTAAAATACGTGTTTTTCCGAACTTTCTTTCAGACAGCCGGAGAAACGTCTCGACGACAGCTAAGAAGCGCGAAGCATTATATGCTGTCGCGTGTAAAAATTATTCTGACAGTGCATGGGTCTCATATTCCAGATTTCGATACTACGCGCCAATGGAAACTGAGACCGCATAATAAAAGTTGTCATAGAGTGGAGTGCGTTTATTTTAGCTTCGCCCAGTGGCAGAGCAGTGCATAGAAGACCTTGAGCCGCCTCTGTCATTGATCAATTTACTGAGTAATCGTCATCATGATCTGCAGACAGACTATCGCCAGTGTATTCCCATTAATATCTTGCATTGTGTCGGCACACCGTGCCTGGCCGACAGCTGCCCGTCCTACTCGGCCAAGACGCTCGGCATACGGGCCTAGCTTCTCCTTCATAGACTTCAAGCATTCTCGAGACGCACAATGACACGGAAAAAATGTACCGGTAAGGCCCGCCCGAGAATGACGAACGTGAATCGGCGTCATGCTGCTAAACCCTAGTAGTTAGACCTATCATTCAACGCATAGTACTCTAAGCAACAAACGCAACAAACGAACTAAAGTATAAACAGCGACCTTTGCATTGTGGCCGTTGCGTCGCATGCGCCAGTTGCGTCAAAAAATACGTTGCGTTGCGTGAAAACTAAGTTTAAGTTTGCTGAAATAAACTCTTCGTCGATATGGTTTATTCACCAGAGAGAAACAAAAAACCAGCCGTCGCTACGACAGACGAGCTTTACAGTTTATACAGTTCATGCTGCAGTATTGGTCTTTAAGGTCGTCCGAGGTCGATAATTTTCATCTCATCTAAAAGGGCGTATGCCACTTTCTATTAGTGATTAATACTAATCTTGGTTCTATCTCTCGCCATTTTTGAGATATGACCAGTTTTCCGTTGAAAAACGCACATTTTTTACCCCCTCCATTCAACCCTGAATTTGAAAATGTTTCCCTTGCACTGGATCGCTGAAATTTGGCATCCTTAGGTTACAGACACAAGGCTAAATATTCGTATAAAAAGTTTTTATAAGCCCTAATAGTAAGCCACAATACATTCGTTTCAGACATACGGACGGACGGACGACAACCGTGCCATAGACGCCTACTGTAGTGCGTCAAAAAAGGCTTAGAAAACGTGCCGAGGACGGCTGCTGCGTTGTGAGCGTGCGCTTACTTACTTACTTATAGTCTGCTGATTAAGCCTTAATAAGCTGCGAACCGCATAGCCTACCTACGCTTACGTTTTGCACCATTTTATCTTTCCAAAGGCGTGCGTGCAGGCAACTTCGTGCATTTATTTGGTCTTGGCGTAGGTGTGCTGGTTTTTCTTGCATTCTTGCCATCGCCCGCAGTGGCAGAAGCTTCAGCGCCAGCTGTTCTGTTTAGATGTGACTGCGAGTGCCTGCTATATATACAACTCCACGAAAAAAAACTGGAAAAATAACAGTGATATTGTGGATATTGATATTTTTGTTTAATATCAAATCTGCAAGAAATTTTAATTCGTTGTTATATAAGTACTAGTTGGTTTATTTTAACAATTGTATATATTTTCGTTGCTTTTTTCTAGTAAACTTTGTCGTACTTCAACTAGCGACTCTGTACATTCGCTAACTAATTTTCTGGGAACGATAGTGGAGAAGATCGAGTCATTAAACCGTCGCGACTAACCTACGCATTATCTAAAAATATGGAACAAGCCGGTAGGCGACGTAGCTCGCGACCGCTGCAATAGCAGAGCTGCGGACAGACCGACACGCACGCAGACAGAGTCGGATACCGACATGCTGTCTGACATTAAAGCTTGCTTATAGCTTGCAGTGTTCTGCGCCAGTATATTATGGCAGGCTGTATGCTGTTTTTAAGTCCAGTGTATCACCATGATCGTCGTCATCGTCATCGTCATCATTTTATTCGCGCGAAATAAACAATACCAGCGATAAATATTAATGCCAACGCATGACAGTCAAGCAGACAAGTTTCTCTAATCACCATCTGTAAAATCTAATAAAACAATTTGCAAACTAGAAGTTAAATGAAGTTAAGTTAAAAACGAATTTATAAAGCGCCATAAAACTAAACGTGTGTAAAGATACAGAGGCATTTGGAAAGCGACATCTCCGACAACGCTATCAACTTTACCGTTAATAAAAAGCCTGCTATCACAAAACCTTTTTGGCAGAAGTAATTATACATAACAAAAATATTTAAAAATAGCCACAGCACTATCAGTTTAAAAATCGATAATTCTGTGCCGCATTTTATGTCTGAAATGCATTGCTTGTATATGCTGCATCAGCTCTGACGGCGTTGCACCGGCTGTAAGCACGTGCGCCAGCGATCGTACAGTGTAACCAGTAACTGCAACAGCGTAGAGTATAGACAAGTCGTCGCTGTGGTACAACCGCCTGCCACATACGCCGCGAAGCTAAACGCTACGACTCTGTCTATACAGAGCACCTGTTGACGTGATGTCTTTGTGACAGCTGTAAGGTAAAACATGTACAAACGTTAACGCTACAATCTGAATCTACCAACACAGCAGCTGATTTGCAACGACTCGGATAGGCCCACGTCAGCCAGTTTTCTTTCGTTCCTCCGCTTTCCACTTCGTCGTTGAGTTTTGCGCCGTCTATTAACATGCCGCAAAGTTAACGCGATATTTACGCATCCGAGATATCCGAATTTGCGCATTGGGCTGAACTAATATGGCCTTAGCGCCGGGCAGGTGTATTAACCTGCCCACCGCGAAGGTGAGGATATTCGACTTTTGGCGTCGAAACTGCTTAGATCTCGTCGGAAACGACAGCAGACATGGACTAGGCTTTGCTGTCTGTCGTTAACATGCTCGGTGTACTCTGTGCGTGTGCGTGTCCAACATCTGGGATACGTGAGGCGAGACGATGACACAGGTGAACTCTGTGAACTGTGTCGGCGGTGCTACTCTGCGTCGGTCAGTCCGTCAACCATGTCTTAGTCCTCGTCGAGATGGCTGCCGTAGAATGTGCAGTTGGCAATGGCGCTGTGGCTGTCATTGGCGGGGCGTTGTCTGGGTGGTACTGGTGACGCTACTGGGTTGTGTCGTCGTCACAAACACGTCATCTGTCCCGCGGGCGGCGTTCAGAGGCTCCGAGGCCGGACTCTCTGCCGCGCGACTGTCCAGGAGTTCACTACTGCACCGGGCGCCGTCGTTCTCGTCCGACATCAACGTCGACGTTTATGACGACGACAGTGACGCCGATAGTCCTAAAAGCCGACGTCGTCGTTGGAATGCAGCGTTGGCAAAAACATCCGACCAACTGTCGACGAGCACTGCACGCCGAAGACTCGACCGAAGAAGACGTACGTTAAATTATTCTATTGTCAATGTCTGTCGCTCGCTGCGCCGTGTAGCACGGCACGCTTTGTTTTCGTAACTATACTCGTCCGTCTGTCTGTCTGTCTGCACAGGATGCAGGTTAACTAGGTTCTAAGACTTTATAGGTTGACTATTGAGCCGACTTGGTTAGATTTCTAATTTTCAACTCTGCGCTCAAAACAGACGTTTATTGCTGAGTGATGTAAGTTTTTACCCGCCACAGCTCATAGTGCTATAGCGCGTCGTAGCTATCGTAGAGGCGTCCGTGTGTCCATCTGTTCGTCCGTTCATTTTCCGTCTGTTACACGCTGCTGCCCTATCAAAATGGTGCAAGCTAGAATTACGAAATCTTTACTGTGAGATGGCACGAAGACGGTTTTTGTGACATAATTATGTGTGGCTGAGTGAGAGGATCCATTCGAACGAGGGCGTCAAAAACAGTAATATCCTTTAAGAAGTCGTTAGTTTACAGCTATCGACTCGTTTAGCGTGGAAACAGTTGCAGATAAGCGCAGTCTTACTGCTTATCGTAACGGCACTGCTTTCGAGCTTTCCGGGAGTATTAACATTAATGACCTTGAACGATTTTAAACTTCAAAAATAATAGGTCTTAGTGATGTTTTGCGATTTTTGGCTCCGGGCACATTTGTTTAAAAGTAAATTGTGGAGATAGGCCAAGAAAACCTGCATATATAAATTTTTTAACACAAAGCGTAGATTTTAACCGTCTGAGTTTTGATGTCCTAGGTTCAAAAAGTTTTTTTTGTGCGGAGGCCTCAAGTTTGGGTACCGCTACTTTTTTTCCTCGTCCCGCTGAGGGTAGCAAGCTAAGTCGGCCCAATTAGGTTTAGATGCAGAAAGAAGACTTTGCATTGTTGTTTTGCAGCAGTATAGGGCGCGCAAAAAAGTAATCTACTAAAGTTGTTTGCATTCACCTCAGCTAGCGGCACGATAGGCCTATTTTGTCGCATAAACTTGAGTTCTCGGGGCAGGCACAGTGAAGATTTCGTGTGACAGACGGACGGACAGACAGACAGACAGACGCGCCTAAAAATCCAATGACTTTGTCGTAGTTACATATAATAAAATGACCTTCGATAGCTTTATGTGATTTTGAATAAGTCATACATCTGTAAAATTTCGCTTTTTGGCGCATTCAGTATATTAATAATTCAAATTCATTGTTTGTATTATTATTCATTTATTGACTTATTTAAAAAACATCAGTAAAGTAATATTTTTTAAATTCGAAGTTTATGACATTCAAACGGAGAGCAGTATCGCTGTAGTAATAAAGTTAAACATTAACTGGTAAATACATGTACTAAATTTACAATTACGTTTTATTAGCAGAGTCTGGCGTAGTAGTCGTTATTGTCAAATGTACGTTATTAGTGGGAAAATTAATTAATCGACCAATTAGAACAGACGTATATAACGGTTTTTACATTGTGTGATTGTAACAAACAAGCCAAAACTAAAAATACAATTTTCTCAAAATAAAACCTGGAGTAAGACTACGTGTTGCAGCGCTATATGATACGAATATATTTGCGGCTGTCAGCAGTTTAAGCCTATAACGTAATACATTTAACGGCGTCTAAGGCCGAACGAATAGGCTGCCTTCCGGCTTCGGCGGCTCCGAGTTTTTATCAATTGACAATGTGACTGGCTTACTGCTGATTTATGAAAACATTGGCAAAAAGTTTTTTTCTGACGTTTAATGCATGCACTATACTAAATCACGGCAGTTTTTTTGCGTAGGCCTATATTGTAGACCGCAGAAGTCAAGACGGACTGACACAAAACTATTGAGTATACATAAAGCCCAAGCCTGCTGCTGTAGTTTTAGACTATTATGTATAATATTTGTGTATTTTAATTTTCTTTATGCTTTAAAATAAGATATGCATATTTTATTTTTATAGTATTAACATGCTGCAAACTTGTTGAGAAGTATCTAGCAACACCCGGTTAATGCGGATATTGGCGCGGGTTTTCACTCGGACGGAAAGCATCAAGCAACAGATTGCAGTGTCAAAAACGGCGATTTCGGTCGCTATATTTTTTGTACCATTTAAAGATAAAACCAAAGTTATTAACATTAATATTTAACTTTATCGGCTTTTCGCTTTTTTTGAATTACGAGATCTTAAATGATTTTAGTTGTAATTTTATGCACACTTCTGCTTTTGCGTTGATATGACGAGCAAAAGTCCTATTGTGACGGAGAGAACCGTCTAAATACAGATACGCGTAGACTGTCAGCGACAATGCCAAGAGCTGTAAATGTTTGCATATATTTGTCGAAAATGTCCAGAAAAGGTCGTTAAATGACAGTAAGTTCATGCTAGGAATAGATGCTTTAGTCGTAATACGCGCATTAAACGGGCCTGTTGGCGTAGCTTAATTTTGTTCACTGCATGTAATAAGTCTGGACGCAGGTTGCGGTAGTTGCGTCGATAGCAACACTGGACTGACGCGAAATTTTTCCTTGCAGTAGCTTATCTGAGCGCCTGTTGCGGGAAATCTCGATTCTCAAGTTGATCTACTACGTTTTTGTCAGGTATTGGGCAGACGACCAAAGATGCGGCAAAATTTGAGACACAGTTTGCAACGACGTTCCGTTTCCATTTCGCTCGAATCGCCCTCCGTTGCTGGTGTATAGTTTACGTCCATTGATACTGCGCACTGCCAGGCAGGCCTATAAGACGACGCCGCGGCGGCGTTTGATCGAACGATCAGAACCTGCAGTTGGAATATAGAAAAGTACGGGATTCAAGCTGCCAGCTTACAGACAGCTAAATTACAACGCACTCCTAGTGATGTCTGACCGTTGCCTGGCTGGAATCTACGTCTTTAGACGTATACCTCGTTACCAGCACGCTTACTTACTTACTTACTTACAGTAAACAAGAAGGGTTTAACATGCGGGACTTAATCGGCTTCTGCGCATTCAGCAATAGGTTATTGTATGTATGTATGCTAAACCATTGTCTGTGTGGGATAAATGGGTCACGAACTTATAAACTCCAGACAGTTGTTTTAACACACTTATTCCATGTTGCCTGCACTGTCGTTAGTTTAATCACGATTGACTGCACTCGTTGGTTATCGACGACACGCTATCCCACTGTAGACAGTATGGTGTGTTTTAGCGTATACATTGTGCTATGAAATCGCTAGAAAGCTTAGCACAAACTAATCGTTTACGCTGGCTTTTAAATCGAACAATTACTAGGCTACTCGACTTCCTGAATGGTTTACCGAAAGTGCTATCAGCAGGGCATGCGTGAGAGAAAGCGCGTTTGTATTAAAAATATACCACGACGGCTGAAAAACCATGCAGTAGCAGTTACGCTTGTCAGCTAGTCAGTGTGGCGTATTTTTGCTGTCAAGGAAGACGTTTTTACGGCTATGCAATGCATAATGCGCAACTTGGTTCAGTTCTGCAACCTTGACATGTATTGCAAAGTGCTTTTTGCTCACGTAACCGCACAGCTTTTCAAAGCACAGAACACGAGAGTGAAATAAAGCCGCAAAACGTCGTTTTTTACGTGCGACAGCTATGCTAAACGCGTCTTAGCTATCGTAGATGCATTCGTTTGTTTGTATGTCGTTTGTCTGTCACACTCTGGCGCCCTATCAAAACGGTGCAATCTACGATTACAAAATTTTTGCTGTGCGTGGGCTGTAACAAAAACTCTAATTCTAGAACGATGACGTCAAATAGGAGCACCTCCTAAAAAGTTTTACTTATATAACATAACAAGTAATTTGTCTACAAGTAACAAATCTGGCATAACAAGTGATATGAGCAAAGCTCACGAGACGCGCAACAACATTGGTCCTGCCACCTGGGCCATTAGTGTACAGCATGCAATAAAATAATAGTGCGTCTTGAAGCAATACACAAATTTAGGCCTTCGTACAGACGACTCTTTGAATCTAAAAGGTCAAAACTCAAATAGCTAAAAATGTACGTTTTGTGCTAAAAATTTTATACGCAGGCTGTCCGCGTATATCTCTAGACTTTCGGCACAATTCACTGCTAAAATGTGCGCCGCAGCCGAAAATTGCAAAAAAAGCACTAACGTTGCTTATTTGAGAAGTTCAAAGTCATTTAAGGTCATCGATGTTGACACCGCTAAAAAGCTTGTCACTAGTGCTTGTTATGATAAGCAGCATGTCTGTACCTATCTGCAACCGGTTTTGTGCTAGACGAGGTAATAGCGGAAAAATAACTTTTTTAATTGGGTACCCTTTTAGACGCCCTCGTGTGCAGGCCTTCTTGAACCTAAGGGATGACAACTTGGACTGCTAAAATCTACAATTAGTGCTGAATATTTCATACGTTGATTGTTTTGTTTTATCTTTGGTCATTTCGGCGCAATTCACTCTTCAAACGTGTGTCACAGCCAGAAATCGCGAAAGATTCACTAAAACTTTTATTTCGGGGGTTTAAGGTCGTTTAAGGTCATCGATGCTTATAGCTTTAAGAAGCTCGTCACCAGTGCCTGTTATGGTAAGCAGCATGTCTGTAGCCATCTGCAACCATTTTTAGGCTAGACGAGTCAAGAGCAGTAAAATAAAAAGTTTTCAGGGAGGTATCCCGCTTATACGTCCTCGTTCGAGAGGAACCCCTTTACCTAGCCGCACGCAATTTTGTCACGAAAAACAAGAGTGTTTAATGCAGCTTACGGTGATAGGGCTGCAGGGTGTAACGAACACGCAGATACACCCACTGCTTAAAATAACATTACTGATGAGCTTCTCGTTAGTACCAACATCAATGAACTTGAACAATATTGAATGACCTTTAACATTAAAATAGGGGTTTTTAGTGACTTTTTTGCGATTCCAGGCTGCGGAGCACATTTCAAAAGTAAATTGTGCCGGAATGGTTAAAGATAGACCAAGGCAACTTGCACATGAAATTTTCATCATTTAACGTACATTTTATCTGTTTAAATTTTGGCCCCATACGCTTAAGAAGTCTTCTGTATTCGGGCGTTAAATTGAGTACCTTTTCAAAATGCACGATTTCTGTTGATATCCACTAATTTAGCATGAAAAAAAGTTGCAGAAAGACATAAAAAAAGTTGATCAATAAGTACTGAGAATTAATGTATTAGACTGAATTTTTTTTACAATCTATATATCAGCAAAAGTACATTTTTCTACAAACACATATGGGTTTGTTGCAAATGTGACTTTATTGTGATTTATGACGTCATAAAAAATCAAATAAAAATGATTTGGAGCATCAGTGCAAACAGAATTGAATCATACATTGTCACGCATAGCGGACCGCACAAAAATAAAATTTCGGATATCGAAATTGATCATAGTTACTAAGCGTTTGATCATTTAGTTATGCAGGGTGATCTTACTGTGTGAAGCCAGAATAGCCAACAGTTTGCTGCGCAATCACAGCGTTGTGGTCTGGACTGCAGTACTGCATTTATGGCAAAGCACAAGGGGCTCGCTCTCGGACCCCCGCACATTAAAAGCGTTTACGTAACAAGTCAAAAATGTTGCTAATTCTTTCATCAGCAGAGCAAAAGATGTCATAAACTGTTAACTTAACGATAAAATTCTACTGGTAGTGTTAAATCTTGACGTGACGTCATTATTAGCTCAACCGCTTTTGTTTATGGCCAGCGCAGATTTAGACTATCGTATATTCGTAGTTACAAATGAAAAATTCATAAGCGTATTTGTCAGGGCTTTCAGGGGATCAAATGCTTAAGTGCACCACATTGCTAAATTCGGCTGCAGACTGAAGAACTATCGTGCAACAACGAGCCTAATTCTACGTTGTTTGCGTTAACACTTCAAATCGTTTCTGTTTAACTGGCTGTGACGTCATAAATTACAGTGACGTCAGATCCGCAATGAATTCGTATGTGCTTGTAAAAAATCTACTTTTTACTGATATATAGAGTGTAAAAAATTAGGTCTAATAATTATATTGATATTCATTATTTACTGATCAACCCTCGTAGACTTGCTGCTTACCGCAACAAGACTGCTGACGATCGCCGCGACCGTCTCCTCGTGTATTCACCACATTACATGTCAATGCTTAATTTCAGGGTTTGTAAAGACAAATTATGTAAGTAATATTTAAATGCATTTATACGCAAATTTTAGATTTATTCTAGACAACATTCTGAAACTTTTGACATATAGCATACCTTTTTAGCACTACCGCCGCTGAATTACCAACGCTTAGAAAAAAGTGCAACTCTGTAGGTTTTTGCGGTGAGCGAAATTATTCTTTCCGTATGTTTAAATTTGTAGAGCTTCTAATAAAAAATTTTAAAAGTTGTTTATTATCATGAATCGGTCTAGCATTTGTAGCGTGTGACTGCAGCGTGTGCGTTTTATATCGAATAGACTGTCACAAAACTATCTGAGCAATGCTTAAATATCTTTTTGCTTAACCACTTAGCGACTAGCGGCCAGCAAGTCTAACCACTCGCTGCGACCTCTGTTAGTTTAGTAATATACGTATATTTGTGGGAAAGTTACATTTTCCCACAGGCTGATAAAGATATTAGACACACTTTGTAACTGGCTATCTTTTTCAGATTATTTTGTACGCAACTGCAGAGTTCATGGATACTGCTTAATGCATTTCTGATTGCGTCTTTGTTCAACACGGATAGAACCATAATATTTTTGGCGGTATTAAGTAAGCCAGACCTGGTCTATATCGTCGTTAGTGGCTGTTTTGTACTTTCGCAGGACAGCGAGACAGATTTCATCAGGGCGCAGTGTGGTTAAGCAACTCTACGTCGTCGTGTAATTTCTCTTCAATCGTCTCAGCGGTCAATAACCATCGTCCGCTGTCAGTACAAGATGCTAGTCATCGCTGCGTCCCTTCTTACTCATTTGTCGTACCTGATCAGCCTTCAGGTAGATCGATTTTCGCTTCAACTGTTTACGTTAATCTATTAGCTAAGCCAACTACCGTACAGTCTAAAAGATATAATCCTGAGTACCACTTTCAATGATAAAGTAAGGAATTTTCTGCTTAACCATGACGCATGTGGCGTGTTTTGCTAATGTACTCGAGTTTCGTTATTGCTTGTTGCTGTAAATTGTCGATTTTTTAGCGGTATTAAATTATTGTTATATCCGCCAAGGTGAACGTAGTAAACATTTGAGGAGATTAAAAGTTTGATCGTTTTGTCCTTCTGTGTGTGTACATAATGACTCTAATGGCAATGACGCCACTGCACCAACACCTCAAGCAGCAACGCTGGCTATTACTTTTCCCTCTCTTTCCCCTGCAAAGCGGCTCCTCCTTCTCCTTCCCTTTTTCTTGTTGTAGGGTGTAGTTGTAGCTGTGGTTGTAGTAATAGTAATAGTAGTAGTAGTAGTAGTAGTAGTAATGTGTAAATCACTTCACTTGGCGGAGATATGCACTCTCACGAGCGCCTTCTAGTAAATTGTTGCAAATTCGATGCGAACACTTTGAGAGAGATTGTTGCCGTTGGACTCTTTTTACACATTCAGTCGTTTTTACTGCCAACTAATTTATTTGTGAATTCTAAGCCATTCTGTGTCGTATTAACATTGCAGATAACTTCGACAGCAGTAAATGGACCGATGCCTACGTATTTCCATTGAGTCGCGCGTTCGCCGATGATGACGTCATAGTCGATGCGGTGGTGCACTTGCGGTTGTCGGTGAACGTTACGCTGAGTCGGCTGCGCAGTGCGTACGTCAAAGTGCGCTACCGGGTCGGCAACGCGACCGAAAGCGCTCTCCAGTGGCGGTTTGGGCGGCGATGGAATCCACTTCCGGTGGCGCTGTGTCTCCATCTGCGCGTATTGGACGCGGTGGGTGGCGGTCTCGCGGAGAGTCAACTGACGGTCTACGTTCAGGTCTCAGCGCACGTCGGTCGACAACAACGACCGGTCGCCGTCAGCATACTGCACCGAACGCCTGCTTGGTTTGGTCCTTTTCTCACTATCACGAAGCGCACCTGCAACGATGACATCGAAGTGTGGAAAGCTGCTGGATCTCCTCTCTTACCTTAAGTCACACTAAAACAGTTTTAAAATGTGCTGAATTATTTGCAGGAATTTGTGAGCGAGCTACGAAGCAAAATAGGATCACCTAGTATTACTTGCCACCGGACACGGGTAAACGTGGTCCGTCTTAACCCCAGTCATACAAGGCCAGTACTCAATTTGCCTACTCCGGAGGGATAAAAAGCTGAGTTGGCATGGGTGCTTGGTTATGTACGGAGATGTATATTTCTCCGCAAACAGTCACGCATCCAAGTACTATAGGCTTAACCACAGTCCTGATATCGACCTGACCACGAGTCGAACCCACGACTGCTTGATAGTGAGTCCGACGTTCTATTGGTACGCCACTAAGACAGCATATGCATTTATATTCTTTTGCTACTGTGTGCTGATGCGCAGTTAGACACCATTTACCATGTCACTTTTAGTGTGTGTAAACTAGATCAAAGTCTAAAAACCTGCAGGACTTTCCATCAATCTAAAAGTCACGGGCGGTTGTTGGTCGCTAAAACAGTTTTCGTTCCAAAAAACGTCACCCCTTTTTATTTGTGATAATTTTGTCAAATGTCAAGTAATGTTGTTAATTTTTGGCAGAAACATAACCCAGAAAATGCGAAACCAACACACATATACCACCCGCCATATCTTGTTTTGTATGTTCGTACTGTACCTTGTAAAAATTAGCAGCAAATTTTACGAGCATACAGTGCAGCGTCGAATATTAAATCCCTCATAAGAGTCCAATTGCTACATCATAAACCACCAAGTGCATTAACAGCAATACATTAAAAGACAGCGCATATTGTCAAAGCAGATCTTCAAAGTGCCTCCCAATTCCTCACAGAGGCACACAGCCGTCATGCCACCGGTCGATTGTCTCGTCAGTGACATGCTGCTGCAGATACAATGGAGTAGTCAGGCGAAGCTTTAGATCAGCAACGTAGTATTATATTGGGCGACTAAAGGGAATATTTGCTTCAGTAACAGTGACGTCTTTTTATGTATTACTGCTACCATTACTTGATAGTTGCCTCAGGTAACAACTGGACTTTTGTGCGACGACTTGATATTTAACGTTGTGCTGTATGCCGTAAATATTGTTGCCAGTTTTTACAACGTACAGTGCGAACATATAAAAACGAGATGTGGTAGGCTGTGTGTTTAAACTTGTTTCAAATTTTCTAGGGTATGTTTCTGCCAAAAATTCGCAAAGTCGGATAACATCTGACAAAAATATGACACAAATAATACTGGGTGACGTCTTTAAAGACACAGCGTACTTTGTACTGAAATAGCAAACGTTTCAGACGTGATTACGTATAAAAAGACACGATATATTTGATTTAAAAAATGTTTTTATAACCACGGCCTGGTCTGTTCCGATGTAAGACGTCATCAGTTTTGCGAGCTTTTTGAGTTAAGGCTATTTACGCCCACTCATGACTTGTGAAGTACATAAATGAGATTTAATTGTTTGACTGATTGACTGATTATGTAATGGTGCGTTTTCATTGATCGCATATACAGTGTACATACACAAAATTATACAGTATTGTGCGCAACGCTACAACTTGAATGAGTGTGTGTCGTATAGTTTGTTATCGCTCGTGCATGGTGAGTGACATCTGGCGCCGTTTTTTTGTTTAATTTGTCGAGTGTTAACAGCGAATGTATAGGCAACATTTTCACTCTTAGCTGAACAGCAATTGTTCAGTTGTGATAAACGTCAGTGTACGTTTTCTTTTGCATTTTTTTGAAATTTTGTTTTTAATAAAAGCTGAATGGTCCGTGCAAAAGTGATGGCGATTTTGAAAAGGCTTTTTGTATAACTCAGAAATAAAAACGAATACACGACCGTTTTCTTTAATAAAACGTGCGATTTTAACGTTTTAAAAACTGATTAACTAACGTTTTGCAGCTGTGATGTTTGGCTTGTGTTTAATAATTATCCATTGTTATCCATTTGAGCGACAGGTAGTATAAAGCGTCGAAAATGACGCGGTTTTAAGGTCGGTGTGGAGAACAGGGATGGATTGGGCATTTTCGTGTTTAACTGATTACTTCATCTAAAAAGCACGCTGCCTAAACGTTTTGATGTAGAAATATGCATCAAAACGTTTACCACGGATATTATTTGTGCTTGAGAGGCTACTCTTTTAGAATCAGTTTAGCAAGATATGGTCTTAGCCGCCACGAAAGACACTTGTAGAAATCAGGAACACCAACATTCGTGTAGGCTTATTTCTGCTTAAAAATGGTGTCACATTACAAATCCAATACCTCCATCAACAGCAAACGAAGTAGCAACAAGTCCAAAATGTGGTTCAAGATCCTTGAACTCTTAAAAGCGTCAGGAAAACAGAGAGAGAGAGAGAGAGACCGACTGTCTGGCGCCAACGTTGGTCGCTGCCAGTACCAGCATGCGACTCCGCTAATGTAAACGCAAGCGAAAAATAGTAGTTTCGCTGGGTTACTTACTAAAAGAAAAATGCTGTAAAATGAATAAAAACCACTTATTTCTATCTCGATTTTTTTTTAGAATTTTAGATAATTTTTCGCAAGCCGCAAATAACGCCTTCGACGGCCGCATGCGACCCGCAAACCGCGAATTTGAAACCCCTGTATCGACACCTTTTCCGATTTGAAACAGTAGCCTCTACAGGGTTCGACAAAAAGTGGACCTCTAAAGTTTTTCGCCGTTTTCTCTGCAACCGTTTGGGATTTTAATATAAAATTTTACACCTTTATTTACTGAAACCTTCGGCATCAAAGTGCCAAGTAAAATATGATTCTATATAGTCTATAACTTTGTTGTTTTTTTAACAGAATCAAATCTTACTCTGCAGTTAGATGTAAAAGGTTTTTATTTATAGAGCTGTAAAAATTGAAGTTAAAATTTCAAACGGTTGCTGAGAAAACAGCGAAAAATAGAGGTTTATTTTTTGCCGCACCCTGTAGAAGTCTGGCTGACTTGCTACGCTGTGTACTCCATTCTGGCTGCGCCACTGACAACGTAAGATGACAGTCGACCTGTTGGCGTGAAACGTTTGTGCACGAAGACGTCGCAACTTGAATGTACATAATCACTGAGAATTATTGTCCCGCGTCGCTTGTCGCATCCGTGTTTATTATCTTCCGCGGTATCACGTGGAATCCGACCACAGTTGTACGTACATTGACATTAATGGTCAAAACTGTGACTACGCCATATTGGCTAAATCCCGTAATCTAGCAACTAATTGAATACTGTCAATGCACGATTTGCATACGACTTCTGCAGATTAAACCTGCATATTTTGCTTTCCAGTGAAATAAATAGAGACAGTTTGTCTAGAAATTGGGTCAGTCACTACAGTAAAAAAATTGCAGTGATTATGCGTGAAAAAGCAAAGTACCTTCACAGTTCTGGCTATTAGTGATACAGCGAGCAAACTGTAGCCTACATGTACCTTGCACGCTCATTCAATGCACTGTAGTTCCACTGCACCGACTACCGATCCGCCTTTAACCATTCACGCAGTCTACCCAAGCAGACGCGTAACTTATGCTTTTACGTTCGACGCAGAAAGTAGGTTGTATCTGATAGCTTGTCCGCTAAATTATTCAAAACTAGAAAGCAGTCAGAGCCCGCACACCTCCGCCAAGGCCATGTTGTTCGCTAGGTGGCAGCACCATCTTCGGTTTCGCAGCGGTTTGCCTTATGCCCCATTGAAAGCAATGGTAAC
>Ga0056128_1005307_pt1 | contig 16207 bp, 9 predicted proteins | sample WorMetLIZISLAND2_FD_71113 | JGI IMG/M metagenome (GOLD analysis project Ga0056128, IMG submission 71113) | Marine gutless worms symbiont microbial communities from Max Planck institute for Marine Microbiology, Germany - Olavius geniculatus... ... | reverse complement strand
TGCATTAGCCTATTTTGTCTCCTTTTAAACCGTGGTTAGTGGCCGTGCTTTGGCCCAGATGGGTTGATCGAAGCGACAGGCGGCAGCGATCGCGCAACGAAAAAAAAATCTACTAAAATTGAGAAGCTGGCAAAATTGTGCAAATGTGTGAAGGACGTCGCTCAGTAGCAGTCAGCAGCAGCAGCGCTATAAATAGCGACGGTCTGAATCGACAGACTGACAGACCTACTGTCAGAAATTATGCTAGAAAAAGCCAGTGAAGAAGCTTATTAAGCTAATCTGCCTGACTTTAATGACTGGCATAAAGCGTCGCCAATCAACAAAGATTGTCGGCTAATACCCATCCGGTTGTGATACATTGAAAAGAACACTTGAATCTGCGAGTGTGATGCATTTGTGACTAGTGTGACGTTATGGTATCATCTCCTGATCCCTAAAGTGTGACGTCTTGGTACCTATTCGATTCCGATCACGCTGAGTGTATACCATGTTGAAACATACTTAATCATCTCCGCCAAGTGTGAATGTAGTGATCATTGGAGGAGATTAAGAGACTGGTCGTTCTGTTTGTGTTTCCGTTGTTCTGTGTACGTGATGACTCATAATAGCAATGACGTCATTGCACCAACAGCACAAGCAGCAACGTCGGCTATTACTTTTCCCTCCCTCTGCGAAGCAGCTTTTGCTTCTCCTCCCTTTCCTTGTTGTATCATGTAGTTGTAGGTGTAGTTGTATTTGTAGGTGTAGTATTATTAGTAGTAGTAATGTTTAAATCACTTCACTTGGCAGAGATATGCACTCTCACGAGTGCCTTCTAGTTCATGACTGCGATTGACGTTGAGTTTTGCCTGAGAATCAGTGCAGTGCACGGAACCATGCCACGTACGTTTCAGTCATTATGCTTGAGCAGAGTGAGATTATTAGCAGTTATAACACCCCAGACATTGCAGTGAGAGATAGGCTACAGAAGTAGTTCATGAAGTAATAATTCTTATTATTCTGTGTACACAAACAGTGGCGTCGGGGACTCAAGCTGACAGTCAAGCTGCACCTTCCACCGCTGCAGCAACCAGTAGTGTAGCGTCAGCTAGTAAGCAGACAATGCGCAACTGGGAAACGCTCGTCCTGTTTGCAGTTAACCTCTCGAGACTCGACGTCATGGTCAATATGAGCAACGTCATGGGAAACACTGTGTAAGCTTGACGTCTGCTAGTTTGTAATAATTATTTTTTTGATTAGGCAGTGCAAAGTCTGTTGAAATTATCAATGTTTTCAACTCTTCATTGATCACACGTAATCCAGCTGCTTTTTATGTTAATTTTGTAATTAGTTCGATCGATAAAGTGTCGTATGTCGTGTTTGTTATGTGTCCTTGTTGGACTTTACTTAAATCAGTGCTTTTTATGAGTTGGGTTTTTTATAGCATTTTTTCGTATTTCATTGTTTAGTAGCCTATTTCATGATAAACACCAATCAATCAGTCAAATCCATAGTTTTGTAAAATGTTGTTTAGACAAAGTTCTCAGAGATGTCTTGATATGTCAACAGCTTGTCTACTTAGTAGTCCCATAATGTCTGCTCATCATTTGCATTTGTTTCATCAGTGTTAACGTTGCGTTAGTGTTAACCGAAGAAAGAACAACAAATAAGAACTTTTTGTGTGTGAAAAATTATTTTCCGTTCTCTTGGTTTAGTTAATACTATTGATTATTGATTAAACATTGTTTCTGTTTGATGATTTTTTCCTCTTTTCTTGGTAGTCATCAGCATGCTGGGACTGCTGGTGTACGTATAGGTGGTCGACAAAAGACCTGAAGTCTCAGGGTCGGTTTTCCATTGACAGCAGTGGGTACACCAACATGAAGATATCAGCAGGGGTCGGTGGATCAAAGCTGGATGCGCGAGGTGGCATTATCGGTGGTTCCATCGAGCTGCAACAGCTCAGTTCTGAAGGTGAGCTGGGATTCAGCACCCATTTACCATCACTGCTGTAGCAAAGTATCCTGTCGGAACTTGTGTCTGTTGATGAATGACTTGTTGGCGTGGTTTAGTGGTTGATGTGTGTGCAATCAGTGTGGTTGCCATATGCCGAGCCCGATTAATATCTGTGTGGATGACTGTCTGTCAGCAAGTAAACCATTTTGGACTCTCACTCTCTGTATGCAACCAGCTACCAGGTTGACTCAGCCTTCTATTCTCAGTGAGATGGTAAAATGAGCTTTTGGGCAGGTTGTCTTAGTCTGTCTCTATTCATTCCATTGCAGTTTACTCTTCTGCAGCCAGAAATTGCAAAAAAAGCATTAAAACCCCTCATTTTGGGGTTTCAAAGTCATTGAAGATCATCCGCGTTGATACCATTAAGAAGCCTATCTGCAACCGTTTTTACGCTAGACAAGCCAATAGTGGAAAAATAACCGCTTTTTGGAGAGGGTACCTCTATTTGACATCTGCATGCACAGGCCTTGTTGAACATAGGGGATCGAGACTTGGTCTGCTGAAACCTACATTAAATGCTGAAAATTTCATATGCAGGTTGTCTTGTTCTATCTCCAGCCATTTCGGCAAAATCACTGTTGAAATGTGTCACAGCCCAAAATCACGAAAAAATTTACTAAGGCTTCTTATTTTGCTGGGTTTAAGGGCATTCAATGTCATTGATGTTGACACCTCTAAGAAGCTCGTCGCTTGTTATGAAAAGCAGCATGTCTGTGCCTATCTGCAACCATTTTCACGCTAGACAAGCCAATAGCAATGGTGGATGACACTGAGTATAGTGTTTGATTGCACCATGTCACTTTGGCTCGAACCGACTGGCTTGGTCCAAGAGCCGACTAGTGGCCATGGTGAATTGATCAAATGAACTGGCTAAACTCCTGCGTTGTCATTCTTGTTTCAGAAAAAAAGACTTCACGATAGCTTTCACGTTTGCTGCAGTTGTCATTCTTGGCATGGTTTTGCAGAACAAGAAATCTTCATCTTTCCATCTTTCTTACAAGATTGACGAGTGTCTGGTGGATAACGGGGAAGATTATCAGAGCTGCACAATTATAATGGCGACTTCTTACAATGTTAGGTTTAGGTTGTTTCGGTGTTTTTTTGTTTCGTACTTGGATTTTCTGTAAAGGTTAAACCTACTGTTCTGTTGTTATGTGTATGTATTTGCATTCCGCCTGGAAAGGCCGTCCCCGAAATGCCCTATACTGTGTCGGGTGGGATGTTAAATCTTACTCACTCACTTACTTCATCTTTCTTGTAGTGGGCGAGAGCAATCAACTGGCTTTCCAGAGGCCTTGCTCGTGTTTACTTCCTCGCCCTTGGTGAAGGCCTTGTGTTTTCCGGTGTTTAGCCATGGGGCCCCGGTTGAGAAATGCTATGTTAGCGAGTGGGTCTGCAGTGTGCTGGTGTTGTCTGGCTGTAGTATGCATCAGTGAGGACCCAGGCAAGGAACCAGAACACATGGCTTCCATCAAGCTCGACATCATCGAGTCGCGGCTGGATTACATGGGCTCCAGCATTCTGATGGGTCGAGTAAGCGATCTGGCCGTGAAGATGAACGATGAATGGCACGTGGACACTGGGGCACCCAAGCCTAATGAACGACGCAGTTCCATTGCTACCAGCAGGTTTGTCCGTCAATTAATCCATCCGTCTTGTTTATACTGTATCTATGGCAGAATGCATTCATTGATTTTTATCGCCGACTTTTGCCTTTGCTACATCTTAGCACTTGGATGAACCGGTTAGGTTTTGGAATCAAAAGGTCAGTGGTCAAGATGTCTATTTTGATATTGTGCATTATCATTTCTCAAGAAGTGTGAGCCATTTTTTGAAGTTTTTTTTTTATTTTGGATGTGAAAAAAATTGATGTGCTACGACAAAAAATATTACATGCAGCATACTGAATTTGACTCGTTGATTGATCAAACTGTGATGTGTGAATTTCTTTATGTTGATGGGGAATAGTAACATTTCTTAGTGATTTGCATTTATTTGAGTGTGACAGTAATAAGCCTTTTCATTACGTTTGTTCGGTGTAATGTAGTAATTGAGTGAGTGAGCAGTTTCTTAACAGCACATCAGCAGATTTAGAGCTCTACAGTGCCATTCAGGTTAATTAACAGAAATAGCTAGAGACCATTAAAGAATAAGTTTACATTAAATACTTTGGATACTTTGATAGAGTGAAATATTCTTTAAAAAGCTAATGATAGACTATTCATCATTGGTTTCAGATAACTTTTTGAGAGTATCTCAATCTCCGCTGTGATGTAGGTCCGTGCTGGTGTTTGTTCATGGTGATCTGACATGGGGCCGGCTGCATCTCATGATATCTCGCTCCACTACGCCAGAGCTCATTAAGATGGTTCACAAGTTGGAGGAGTTTTTTACTCAGCAGCGTACCAGCAGTAAACGCGCCCTGTCCGCTTTTGGAACGATGACGTCCGCATCGAAAAGCAAAGTCAAGCAGAAGGAAGAAGGTTTGCTACTAAAGCTGTGATTACATAGACGCTGCTTTTTTAATGGATTCTGGGCTTCAATATTTAGTGCCCAAAATCCAGCTGGGTTGATATATTTGTTGGTTTTGATTTCTGGCAGTATAATGCATAATTGACTGGACAGTGACCACAGTCACAGTTCAGGGTTTGGCAGCAAGATAAGCGCTTGTGAGATTTGTTACATGCGAAAGCAGCGACTACTTTTGTGCATCTTAGCTATCACAATTCTGTCTCTCCGTCTGTCCATCTGTCTATCCATTCGTCCGTCCATCACACGGGTGGATCAGTCAAAAATGGTGCAAGCTAGGATCACCAAATCTTCACCGTCGGCTGTCTAGAAGACTCTAGTTTCAATAACCATAAAGCTTTTCTATAAATTCGAAGGGAGTTTCTTTGAACAAGGGCACTAAATGAGAGAGGGGTAAGAAAAATTTGCGATTTTTAGCCAATAAGTCGCTGTATCTCAATAACGTTGCAAGATAGGACATAGGTTACTATTAATCACTAATAGGAAGTCGTACACTGGCTCTTGATTGCCGTTGAATTCAATGACCTTGGATGACCTTGAATGCCAAAATGGGGGATTTATGGGTTTTTTGGCGATTTCAGGCTGCGAGACACATTTCAAGAGTGAATTGTGCCAAAACCAATTGAGATAGACATAGAAAAGCTACATATGAAATTTTCAGCATTGAATGTAGATTTCAACGGTCCATGTCTCAATTTTCTAGGTTCAAGGAAACCTGCGCACGAGGACATCAAAGAGCAGTTCCCCTCCCCCTAAAAGTCGTTATTTCACCGTTGTTGGCCAATCTTTCGTGAAAAAGGTTGCAGATCACTATGGGCATGCTGCCTATCACAACAAGCACTAGCGACGAGCTTTTCACTTGTATCAACATCAACGACTTTGAAAGACCCTGAACTTCCAAAATAAGGGGTTTTATTGACTTTTGCTTTCTTTGGCTGCAGCGCACACTCTAAGAATGAACTGCGACAAAATGGTTGGAGATAGACTGACAGTTTGCGAACAGGAACTGCTATAGGCTTTTGCGCATCTCTTGAGCATTAGCTCAAATTTCTTGTATCAATTCTGAGCTCATTACATTGTCGTTTCTTGGTTATCTCGTGTCAAAGAAATCAGCACAATTATTCCATTACCTGTAACACATATGTCATATTTTGTCAGATACTAATTATTCTGTTTGATACAGATAAATATGATCAGGTGCATCTGTCACTAGCTATATCAGTTATTGTTGCTTGTGTCTTTTTTATTTTGGTCTCTGTCGTAACTCCAGTAATTCAGTGAACTTTAGTAGTTTGGCGTCACAGTCCAATGATGATAAGATTACTATCCTTGCTCTGACAGACTGCGGCTAAGCTCAGCTGTTGGTCTATGCTGATAAACTGGCCGCCCTTTGTACTTTGCCATGTTGGCGTACACTGGGTCTGAGGACGGATGCATGCTTTAAGTGTTGCACTTTTTAGCATAATTTCACCGTGATCGTTCAACATAGAATAACAATTAAATTCAGGACATGTATACTATTACAGCACTCAGTGTAAATGCTCAAGAAGTCTGCATTCAAATAAGTTAAGATGTATTGCATTGTAGTTGATGGCAATGATCGGTAAATAGTAGCCAGACTGGTGTGTGAGAAATGGTGGTTTTTTTATATTAATGTCATTTTGGCTTCTTTATATTAATTTGGAGTAGTGTTCATAAAACGTGCTTGTTGTTTTGGGGCTATCATAGCTGTGTGGTGGTGCAGTTTTTTGGCTGAATATATTTTGAGTTACACTCGTTTGCTGTTAGGACTAGTGATGGGCCATCTGGTATTTTGCGCAAGTAAGAACAGAGTATCAGGTGCTTTAGACTTCTGTGTCGATTCAGCTGCTTTCAACACTTTTACACAGTACTTTATTCATTAATGTAACAAATGCGCATAAAACACTGGAATCTCATGGAATAGGAATAAGTGATTTAAAAAACGACAGTAATTTTCAAAATAGCTTTATAAAATCAAAAAAGACATTAACTATAAACGATTGCTGGTTGCCGGATGCACGGCAGATAATACTTGGATATCGGAGATACGTCATCACCGTCACTGGCAGCGCGTACTGGAGCACATGTGTGGCAGTAAGTTATCAGCGCTGGCGTACAAGCTGCCGGAGCATGGCACAGTGATGGGCGGAACCATGAGTCTGCAGGGCCACAACATCACTCTGGCCTGCTTCCACGGCATCAACTTCCGCTCCAAGTCATGGGCTCTGTTCACGATGGACGAGCCATACATATGCTTTGCCACGGAGGCTGCTGACGTCATTGACGGTCAGTCAGTGAAACAATTCTGCTAGAAATTGCTGTCATGTGTTCGCTGCATTGTCAGTTTGCCAGCGACATTACGCTCTTTCGTTGATTGGATTGGTTGGCTGGATAAAGCCCACATTCCATTACGCCGACTTTGCATCTGTCGCCGAAACTTCCCGCTGGGAAAGTCGCAGACACAAATCAGGAAAGTCCATGACACAAATCATGTCGCCGACTTTCATGATTTGTGTCGAGGGCTTTCGTGATTTGTGTTTGCGACAAAGCTGCGGACTTTGTTGCCGAATTTGTCGCCGACTTTCCCCGTGCGTTGTAACTCACTAAATTCCATTAGAATGACACAAACTGCTTTGTTGCGGACTTGTCATGGACTTTGTCGCAAACGTCTCAACATGTCAAAATGGTTTGTGTCCGCGACTTTCCGCACGGGGAAGTTTTGTTGAAAGTCGGCGTAATGGAATTTGGGCTTCACAGGAAGAGGGAAGGGCATGCAGACTGCACGGTATCACCTAACTTTGATTAATGCTGAAACGTGGCCAGTTTAACAGAAACTGAATATTTTTTCATTTGCCGAAGATTGCAGAAGCACCTGTGGTTTGTAAAAATTTACATGTGTATTTGGGCATTTTAACAGAAATTATTCCTTTGTCTCTTAGCAATAGGTAATTTTGAATTATGGTTGAGCTTGGTTCATTACAGTAAGGTGCTGTTGCTGCATGTGTGACATTATGGGTTGGTGGCATGGTGTAGCGGTAACGCATTTCATTTGATCAGTGAACTTACTCTACGTTGGGCCGGGTTAGTACTTGAACGGGTGACTACCTGCGGACAGGTAAACAATTTCGGTATGTAATTGGCTGCCTAGGTCAACTCAGCCTTCTATTTCTCCGGAGTAGGTAAATCGAGTAGCAGTTAGCAGTCTGTCTGGCTGGGGTTAAGGTGGGGCGTGTTCACCCGTGTCGGGTGGCAGGTAATACTGTGTGATCCCATACGGCAGGTGATGTTACATAGCTCTGAGATGGGTTTCCTATGAAGAGCTATGTCATTTACAGTGTGAAATGTGTTATTACAGATGCTCAGCCATGCACGCACGTTGTCCAGAATCTGTCGTTTCAGTTGGGCCAGTACCACAGCGGAGTAATAGCCGAAAAGAAACCAATGGCTCTGGTCTGCAAGCTGTCTCGTGGTCATTACATGCCTCCACCATTCACCAGTGTACAGGACTGGTTTCACTATGCTTTTGCAACATCCGAAATCAAAGGTGAACTGGAAATAAATATTATTCTGTGTTTTAAGGTGATATCGTTGAATTTCTTTGTCCGTCTGGCCATCCCTTTCTAGTTAGGCAAAATTAGTACTGGCGATGGTTATGGCTGCCCCGGGGAAGAAGCGACGAGTTCTGCATAACAGTTGGCCATGTTATCAAGACTGCTGGTGTGCTGGCACATTTGGTTAAAGGCGCTGGCTCTTGATAGAGTTGGCCGTCCATCCGACTTGGGCTGTATGCTAGCTTAATTGAGGTGAACCCACACCAGCTCAAAACATGAAAAACGGGATTATCTCCCATGCATTGGACCTAGCTGTCTGTGCGAACTCCTTTTCTTCTTTTCTTTATCAGTCTGGCGCTGTTGACTGAGCGTAAGGAAAGGCATCTGATCTGTTAATCTGTAATCTAAATGCAGGCTTGGGTCATTTGGCGCAGACTGCTCTAAAGCATTTTTGAAGCATTATGGGGAATGACAGCTAACATGGATAAATGTGTAAAAAATGGCTGGGCAAGGCAATTGATAGATCTGACTGGACACAATTGTTGCAGATGCTTCATTCAGATATTCAGCATTGCTGTGTCGAGATAAACATTGTGCACATGCCGTTTTACTGCATTGACTGTGTTAAGTTGTGATTATCTGAGTTTTGTAAGATTATCTCTGAAATCCCGTCATGAATTTAGCATCATAGCTTGCGTGTCTTTAGATCTGGACAGTTTCCCAGTGATGGTTCGGCAGGCGGGTGACAGCGAGAGGCGGGCCGGGGCTCGCCGCAGTACGGAGTACGTTCATGACACAGAAATCATTTTCATTCTGCCAGCGCTTCAGATGCACCTCAAGACAGAGCACCTGCAAGGCCAGCAGGAACCACTTGATGACGGTACAAAAACATGTGTCTCGTATTTAAGATATTTTTTTGTCTGCTGCGCTGTGCATCTGTAAATGCAGGGTTAATGCTCACTGGAAAACGTGGAAAACCTGAAAATGTCAGGGAATTCCAGTGTGGTTGTGGAAAGCTGAAATTATTTTCATTACACAGTTAAACTGCCATTGACACAATATCAGTTATCAGTTGAATCAGCTTCGCAAATGTTGATTCTCAGATATCTGCACAGTGCACACCACTAATTAAATTCCACAATTTGTTAACTGACAAATCTTGGAAGCACAGAGTCTACCTGGCTTGTTTTCAATTAACGCGAAGCAACGGCTGTTGACCATAGCGTTAAACAGTATATTGATGAATCTTTGCCTGCCCTACTAAAAAGTCGGGGAATCACGTGCTCTGGAAAGTCGTCAACTTGTAAATGTATCTGATCAATTAAAGTGTTCATGTGTGGTGTGACAGCTACTGGCAACAAACCACATGCTGCTGTTGTTGTGGTGCAGATGTGAAGCCAGTTGTAAACTGTAGCTTTGTTACCGAGTTCGAGGACCACATCTTTGTCGCAATGGATGCCGAAGCCGTTCTTTTTATACATGACCTTGTTATTAACTACGTCAAAGAGAAGGACCAGGGTATGTTGGTTGCATTACAAGTTTCTGTCTGTTATTTTATCTTGTTGCTGTTCTTGGCTGTGCTGTGCTGTGTTTTAGTGGTCAGTGTTTAACCGATTGGTCGTGACACGAATGATCTCTAGGAAATCCTTGTGGATTGCCGAAGCAGGATTTCTTAAACACTGCAGACTATTCCGCATGTTTGTTTGCTGTTCAGCAGTTAGCTTTGATATTGGATTTAATCTTAGGGCTTTGTCTCAAGACAGAAAAATGTGTTCTTAGTTTGGTACTGGATTATGCGGTCTTGACATGTTAGCAAGATAGTTAGCTAGAGATAATAATGTCGTCCAGTGATGAATACTATCCTTGCTCTCACAGACTGCGGCTCAGCTCGGCTGTTGGTCTTTGCTGATAAATTGGCCGCTCTTTGTACATTGCCATGTTGGCGTACATTGGGTCTGAGGACTGACATTTTCAGCTGCATACTTACTTTATTATGTGTGATTGTAGCTGGTCTTTTACTTTCATTGTAGTAAATTCAAAACGACGTTCATTAGTATACTGTTCTGTTGAATATTAAAATGTTGAATTATGGCAGTTTGTTCCACATGTTTGTGTAATGCGTGCTTATTATTTGGTTTATCATCATATACTTCTCGTCTGTGATTTTATGTTTTACGACTGTTCAAGTTTTATTATTTATTGTTTTCAACCAGTGTTTTTCCTGTCATTGCAGTTCTGCTGGACAGCTGTGACTGCACCAAATGCATTGCTGATCACCACAGCTGGGCATGCTTTAGTAATCAGTAAATGAGTAAAAATGCATCTTTTTGGCTGCAGGGGCTGTGCGTGGTCAGAAGTCACCGGCAGTAGAGCAGCAGAAGCTTGAAGATCCAACGAGTGTTCTGAAGCAAGATTTCCGTACGTTCAACTGTGAAACGTGGCATCTGGAGCCGACAGTCCGGTAAGCAACTCGGTCTGTTATCGAACAGAGAGCTGGTATATTCATGTAGCAGTGGCGAGAAATATGTTTTGTATTCATAGCTTAGAATCATGGTGTGGGTTAATTCATGCTTATAGGATCTGTACAATAGACCTTGATACCATCGCTGGTGGTGATTGCATTCCCAGATCCCAGGATCCCAGCCATTTTAGCCACTTTTGAATCTCAGGATTCGTGGCCTTTCAATTTCACCAATCCCGCTGTTATGGTATTACAAAAAATGGCTAAAATAGCACTTTTTTCAGTGTTGGCTGATAAAATAATTTTAGCCATTCCTGCCAGTAGGGGTTTACTGCAGCCTGTGTATGAACTAAGTTTAGTAAGGCTGCTATAGGGATGCAAGTAACGACCAATTCGTTATTTTAATCCCAAAAGCAGGATCCTATGATCCCATGATTACACATTTCTGAATCCCGGGATTGCAATTACTAATCGATGGTGATGATGTGTTTGCTGAGAGAGTTGCAGAACGTCTGTTAGAGTGATATCAGTGAGTATTTGTTAGTTGTGGTTTTTGTTTGTCTGTTTTACAATCAGACTGTTATCGTGGGCCGGCAAGCGGATTGATCCTGTCGGTGTGGACTACATCCTACACAAGCTTGGATTCCAGCACGCTCGGCTCACTATACCCAAATGGACGCAGCGAGGCGCAATGGATCCGCTCGACAAAATGCTCTCCGTTCTTGTCGACCGCCTCATAATGTCGTTACGAGAACAGGACGATGAGGACGCTGACACTTGATTTTGCTGCATTTATCTGTCTTTTTCTTACCATATACTCGTAGTTTTGCGGCAGTGTGGTGTGCGAAAAGTGAAAACCTAGTGCCATGAAATCTGCGCCGTTCTGCCATTTGTTGCCGCCATGCATTGAGTTTAGGCTTTTCATACGATGGTAGCTGCAGCCATTGCTTTTTGTGATGGTGCAGGCAATAAAACAACATGGTGTAAGGATGGCATATGACATATCGTAGGTAAAATTGTACAAAATCTTGCTAACATTTGTCACATTGTAGCCCCTGTATTGATAAATTTGGTATACTAAGCTTGTTGTGGGCTTTTGTCTATGATGTGGTTGAATATTTGTAGGATCGACGTATTGTAGCATGATTACAGAAGTACATCCACATTGACACCCACTGTCTAGTCACTGATCTGCGTAATGTTACATTTGCTGTTTTTTATCGGTTGTTAATGTTTTAGCGTTTTTCACATTTTCTGTATAAACTGTTTATTGTGTCTCATTATAGTACTTGTTGTCAGCAATGCGTTAAGTTGAAATATTTAACAATACAGGATAAGGTGCTGCACATTTAACGATGTAATCATTACGGCTATATTTTGTACTGATTTAGCACATCTGACAGGTATTGGTTATTCACTTGGTTTGTTGTACGTAGTGCATTCGATGTATAGTGTTAACTAGGGCCCACAGTTTTCCGCGGAAAATTTTGCCAAATTTCGAGGGCCAATTTCGCGGGCCAGTTTGCAAAATTCCGCGGCTCACTGCGGCAAAATTGTCCAAATTTTGCGGCCTACCATGGCCTTCTGTTTGTGCATAAACTAAGCTTTATTTTGTTAAAAAACTTCAGTTTTTGGAGGCTGGCATGGTGCTCAGTTATGCTAGCAACATACAAAGAAAATTATCAATCTTTTTTTCTTTTCAAAAGTGCAATTTGTCAGTTAGTCGCATTGTGTTTATTTACAATTGTGCTGTATTATGATGGTCATTATTAATGGGAACACAGTTTTAGGCAGTTTAGTTTGATTTTTCTCCATGATATAGTTAGTCTAATTACATTATCAAGCCGACGATCATACCAATCACCAGTCACTTCTTAACTTTTGAAAAATTCCGCGGCAATATCAAAATTTCGCAGAAAAGGGCGAATTCCGTGGCTCGGCTCGGAAAACTGTGGGCCCTAGTGTTAACTATGTACGTAGATGTATGATTTAACCTTTCACTCTGCTAGCTTCACCGGTACCACTGCGCATGTACGCATTTGGATGTTACATTTCTATGTTAATACCGACTGGCTTGAAATGAAATTGTCCCAATGTGGAAACTGCTGCTTAGTCTTTTTAGTTATCTTTCCTGCTACGGGCTTTGACACTTGCTCTGCCCAGTCCGTTGCCGCAGCTTCAGCTCAAATTCATTGGCAGCTATTGTGGCAATGTATCCCAGGTTGGCTCTTTGGTTTGTTGGCGTATTTTCAGCTTTAGCAGTAATAGATTTGTGCTGGCTTTCACAGTATCTCCGACGTGATACCGAATTGCAGTAGTTATTAAGTAGATGTTACGAAACATTTTCGTAAAGTACTGCAAAATGTATTCATTATTAATATTATTATTTTGGTTTCTTAAAATGGCTCATTATGCGTCTTTTATTAACCTTTAATATAAGTTGAATCATCATTTGGTGTTCCGCACGGAACTGGAGAAACTAAGTCTATGTCTAAGTAAGCTTAAGTAAAATTTCTAGAATTTGTTGGCATATTCTGTCATTGTTTCGCTGCAAAGACAAATTGTAGGTTTTTCTGCTGCAGTTACTTTTGAGTACACCATATAGTTTGTGCGATTTCGATTAGTGTTTTAGAGCAGCATAACACATTCCTTTGTGTTTTAATCATTCAAGAATTGTAATATATGTTGAGTCTACTTTAGCAGTTTAGCAGTGTATATTTCGTTATCAGCTTTATGCTAGGTATTTTTAATTCAGTGAACTTGAAAGCAGTTCTATTTTCATTTGCATCACAGCTGTGTCTCTTAATTGGATGTGCATGGCTGCTTTTTGTGATGAAAAATTAGTTTAGACAGGAACACAGAATAAACTTATTTTTAGTGTTATGATTGGGGATGACATCAGATAACTGAAGAAGTTTATTGGTGGATACTTTAGTTAAGTTCGTAAAATTTTGTTAAGTGCAACGGAGGTCAGGAATGTAATTTGACATTTAATTTCATTTAACATCGTTGAGACATTAAATTAGGAAACAATATTTAATCATCATATGTTTAAAAACTATATCTGTTAAAAAACTTCACATTTAATTTCAACTTGATTTCCTTGGGTAGGTGATTTTAATGTTGTAATTAAGTTTAAATAATTTGCAAAGCTATATACAGGGTGGTCCAAAAAATGGCACAAAGTTAATGACACCATAATTTTGCAACCATACGTCGTAGAGTAAGGGGGTTTTCAGCAAAATGTTCCGAAAGAAATTCTTTATGTGACTTAAGTCAGTATTTGAATACAGCAGTTAAATATTCTTTGTTATTGCCGCTGACAATTGAACTTTGCAAAAGCAGTATTACCTTTGACACCGCGATCCATAAAAACGTGCCACTATTTTTTTCCAATTTCTCCGTGAACCATTGGCTGATTTTGATAATTTATGGCACGCGACATTAAAAAGAAACTTGACGCAAATGTCTGCAGTTATGGCCACCTCGCACTACCATGTGAAATGCAGAAGTCGTAGTTTGACCATTGACAACAATGAATTCATACTGGGCAGTGCATGCATCTGCTCGGAAAATTACTGAGACCACAAAATCATTGAAAATCTGTTGCTTCGTCTTTATTTTAAAATTGTAAGTCAACAAACTGAAATGATAAATCAATGGCGAGTGGGCCAGTGGAGTCATGCAGTTACTGAATGTGGTGTTGGCAAATGGTGTCAACGTCTACCACTTACGCTTGTGCTGCAGGAGGACATTTTGAGCACATGCTGAAATAAAGATCATGTGGTGTAGCACGTGTGACTTTTTGAGTGATAATAATTTCCAATTGCGTTTGTCACTATTCATTTAATAATTTTTGAGCCGATGCATACACTACCTTGTAGGAATTCATTGTTGTCAATGGCCAAACTGCAACTTCTGCATTTCACACGGTAGTGTAGAGTCAACGTTAAGGTGAGGTGGCCGAAACTACAGACCTAAAGTGCATCAAGTTTCTTCTTAATGTTGCATGCCAAAAATTATTGAAATTGGCCAATGTGTCATGGAGCTATTAAAAAAATAATAGTGGCATGTTTTTATGGACCAAGGTACATTGAAGGTAATACTATTTTCAATAGTTCACTTGCCAGCGGCAAAAACAAAGAATATTTTACTGCTGTACTGAAACAATGATTTTAGTCATGTAAAGAATTTCTTCTAGAACATTTTGCTGAAAACCGCAAGACTGTGATGTACGGTTGCAAAATTTTGGTGCCATAAACTTTGTGCTGTTTTTTTGGACCACCCTGTATTACCTTGTTAGTTGTTAAGATGCAAATGTGAATGTGCATGATATGTACAGTTAAACTAATTAATTAATTAAATTAATGTATTACTTGTACTGTAAATACCGACACTGTATATTTGTACATGCGTGACTTACAAGCAGTGTTTTTTGAATTTAATGAACCAACAGCAGGCATAATATTTTTTGATGTTCACTTGCTTTTCATGTAACTGTTGGTGACTGTAACAATGTTTATTGCTTTTCGTGTATTCTGTGAGAAATTGATTAGTTGTGCTATAAATGAATAGCAAATTTTAAACTAACCATCTGCGATCATTTGTCATTTTTTGTAGTAGTTTATGCTGTTAAGTTTTTGTCAACGTGTTCCTCTGGCCCTGGGGTGCCTTAGGGACAAAAAAATCTTGGGTTTCGGTCTTGAGAATTGCAACGACAGTGAGCCATGTTTTAGAGGCAAAATCGTCAAGAATACAGGAAGGTGCTCATGATAGTGAATTTTCTCCCCCAGCCTAATACTAAACCATAATCAAGAGATTATCACTGATCAGTCAAATGTAACATTGTATAGTGTATGACTAGTTTCCACAAGTGATTTTTGCAAAGTAGTAATTTAAGTATTTTTGTTGCTTTATCAATAAAATAAAAATTGTAAATGTGTCATCAAAATTTTTTTTTAAAAATGAAAAATGGAAGAATCAATATATAATATAAAATAATGTGTTATGCGATCTTACGTTGTTGGTGTCCGTTTTGGTGCTTGTAAAGTTATAATTTCTTTCTACGAGCTATAGTGCACATTAGTTATCATAATTCTGTCCATCTGTTTGAGTGTCCGTCAATGTCATGATCCGGTACCAATGCAAGCCCACGTGAAACAGACTCCGGGTTTTTAGCATTTGTTAGCGTAGCATCTTAGTTTGTTGTGACAAAATTTCTTATTGCTGGGTAAGGGGCTTCCCTCGAATGAGGTGTCAAAGTGGGGCACCAACTAAGGACGTTATTTTACCACTATTGAATTGTCAAGCGTGAAAATGGTTGCAGATAGGCACAGACATGCTGCTTATATCGTAACAAGCACTGGTGATGAGCTTTTTAGGGCTATCACATTCGATGACCTTAAACGACCTTGAACCCACAAATCAGGGCCTATAGTGATTTTTGCAATTTTGGGCTGCGACACACATTTCAGGAATGAATTGCGCCAAAAGCAATTGAGATAGACTGAAGATATAAGAATTAAATGGGGAAAGATATATCGATTAAGGAGTAGGGTTTGGGAGTTCGTTGTGATAGTTATCCTTACCAGGGCCTTCCACAGAGGGGGGATGGAGACAAACTGTCTCCAATTTAGGTCAGGGGGAAAGC
>Ga0056128_1005305_pt1 | contig 16208 bp, 8 predicted proteins | sample WorMetLIZISLAND2_FD_71113 | JGI IMG/M metagenome (GOLD analysis project Ga0056128, IMG submission 71113) | Marine gutless worms symbiont microbial communities from Max Planck institute for Marine Microbiology, Germany - Olavius geniculatus... ... | reverse complement strand
TGAAGCAAATAAATAATAACGCGTGTGGTCATGCTATTAGGTAGTAAGTAACCGTTATAAGTGGCTTGATTACTGTAAGAAATATCTGAAGCGCAATATCTTTGTAACTGATCACCAGTAGGAAAACAGTATTTTAGTACTCGCCACACGCGCCTATGGCCGAAGTGTACTATGGTCCCGATGGGCCGAGTCCAAATGATATGCGATTTTCAAAACTACAACTACTGAACTGGAAATGCTATAGGCTTTCGCGCGTCTAGTGAGCTTTGCTCAAATTTCTTGTATAACTTTCGTAGACAGTTTGCTGAGCGCTTTTCCTGGTCAAGCATTGTGCTCAACTGTGCCACGTAGTTTTTTTTTATTTCTCTCTGTGTTTTTTTTTGTTTTAGTGTGTTTTCTTTTTCAGCATTGTATTTGTATTGTGTATTATTGCTGCACTCAGAGTGCGAATAAAGATTCTTATTATGCAGTTGTGGTGTTGCCTGGCAGTGCGTTCCAGAGCCTCGCAGTCGCTTGAACTGTTCAAAGTTAATGCCGCGGCTTGTCTCAAATGAACAGAAGGCTCCTCCACAGTTTTGGGTCTGCATTCGCCAAAACAACTGTCTTCGTATATTTGCCACGAATGGGTTAACAACACGTGGCGGCCAACGAGTAGAAAGAGAGAGAGACTATGTATATGATATAGGATAAGACTGATAGCGTGACTGTGAAACTGAGTAATGCCGAGCAAAGACCAACTGTTGCAGACAACGATACAACTGAGCTCTCGAATCATCACATAACATCTTTTCGGACAATCCCTCCTTAAAATATGACGACGTGCTGTAGGAACTTCCCTCCACTGGACGAAAACCCACCGTAACTATTAATTTGCATGGTTTCGGGTTAGACTGGCTCGTGTACAAGGCGACAGACATAAACCAAACTAAGCTAAACTGCAAGCTCGTTTGCTTTATACAGTTCGGCAACTGAACTGAACTGAGATTTAGTATTCCCATAACAATAATGCAGTTAAGTTTATTTCTGTCGTTCTGCACACGCGTCAAGTGTTTGAACTAGACTTATTAACATGATTTCGTATAAAACACGTGTCTGATTTATGGCCATTCCACGTAGTGAGTTAGAAACTTAATTAAAAGAGGTTTTTCAGACAAGAGTTTCGTCCGTGGGGAATTTGTTCGTTACCGGCAGATATCTGACAGGCGTGACTGACCGTATAACTGATGATCATTCGACACGGCGTGACATCTGGTCGTCATAACAATATCATCTGATACTCTTCTCCGTCACTAGTCGCCGACCCCCCACCCGCCAGTTGCTGTAAACTGGCGAAATATGTCTGCCTATCGAGTGCCGACATATTGCACAGCCGTCCGCCCTGGCTATGCGGGGTCGCTTACTGCACTATGTAACCCACGATCAAACTCCGCAAGCGCACATTACGCTTTTTCTTTTCCGACCACCTGATCAGCAGGAATTGAGTCCTCGTGGATTGTTCACGACCTCGAACACAGCTCGAAGGAATTTGCACGAGGGACAAATGCCAAGCGGCGTCTACAAACAAGAATGTCTCCGTATCTATGTATCTCATGTAAAACTGCAAAGAAATCTAGGCTTACTTATTTGTTCTAAACGTGTTTGAAACCGACAAAGACGTGTTTAAAAACAGTTTGAATTTAATATAATAGGCCATATGTACTCTTGCTTGTAGCAAAGACAACTGAAGTGGACTTTCCTGCACGTAAAAATGTAGTAAATACGACTTGGCACTTCTTTACATTTCGATGTAGATGGCCTCCATTGAAAGCACCTGAAATCCCTGCAATTTTAAATCCGACTCTAGGAAAAACAGCAAGCTATGCAAGAATACTTTTGCACGAAGTTTGTTTTCGTAGGCCTAAGTGTGGTCCCACAGTCTGACGGGGTCACCATACAATCTATAGACAAAAGTGTTCGCAGAACAAGTAGACTCTCAAGCCTTTCTCAAGCCTTTCTGTACTGTCTGCGGATACCAGCATTAACATGCACACCAAAAAACCACACAAAAGTCCATATGACCTTTAGCCTTTGGTCTGTGACTTTGAATTTTGATGGGATTCTAGAAGTTATCTAATGCATGTTTTGTGCAATATTATATCAAGCTAAATGCAACGGTTTATGAGCTATCGTGGTTACAGAGAAAACAAAAAAAAACTCGCGACAAAAAGAATACTGCATGCCGTCGCTAGTCGTTACCGCGGGCAGTAATAATTTATGCATGACTGCAGCTAGAGTGCATTCTATGTATTCTGTCGGTCTGATTGGTTTGGACCACACAATGACAGTTAGGGGTGAGATATTGAACCGAGTTGCATCACATCTTTCGGACGCCGGCTTGTCTGTCAGCAGTTCAGAGAACAGAATGCAATCAGCAGTGCACGCTACACACCATTGCACGTGCGTCCGTCCGTCTGTCTATCTGTCTGTCAGTGTCTGTACGACTCCACACGGTGAATTGTTTCATAGGCCTATATAGTCGCTTTCAGCATCCAGGCACGTACTAAAAATGTGAAAAGAAAGAGGGCGTAATATGGTTTCGGGTCTTTATAGTCAAAAGTGTCATGGCGTTTTCCTTTTAGCTTATGTTATTGTATTTTTTGGTTTTGTTATTTTTTTTGTTTTTTTTTGTTGATTGATTTTGCATTTAATTTTTGTTGTTCGTACTGGTGTAAGTGATTGCCTGGAGGACCATCTCCTAAATGATCGGCCGTCGGTCTATGTAGTGTTTTGAACGAGACGACGAATTCTAGGCTACTTACTCATTACCTCACTCACTGATTATTTTTTAATTGGTTCAAAAATTAAGCTTTTTGTTTTATAAAGAAAAATAGAGAATTCTTAAACACTTTAAGTGAATTATTTTAAACAAACCTAAAAAATGCAGTTTATGCTAACAAAGTAGCAAAACATGGCATGACAAAATTATTTTCATTTTAAAGCGGGGGCAGTCACGAAGTCCGCCAGGACCAAATACGCAACTGATGGGGTGTTTACTCGATCCAGCAAACGTCCAGCAAACGTCCAGCTCCATTATAACATATGGCAGCAAACGTCCAGCAAACTTCCAGCAAACTTCCAGCAGACGTCCAGCAAACTTCCAGCAATTCACGTGTATTTTGAGTACATTTGCTGGAAGTTTGCTGGACGTTTGCTGGATCGTGTAAACACCCTATGACTGAAATGATTACTCCAGATTGACGTGCATAAACTTTAGCATCAATCAATAAGGGGTACAGACAACTTTCGCAACTGAGCTCTTTTTTCTTCGTCATCAGTAATTATTGCAACTTTTAAAACGATTTTGCTGAATAACATATATTTGTCAGAATAAATAGCATTCGTGACATATTAGAATTATGCCTCATATAGGGCCTAGGCCTATCACTAATGCAGTAATCCATTAGGCCCTATACTAATTTCGTCTTAAATAATATTGATTTTAATTTCTATAAACGTGAGTCTTGAGTCTGTCTCATTTAAGAAGCGCTATACAAGTGCTGGACTTTACCTTTAAAATACCTTTTACCTTGTATTTCGTTTGTTTTGAGCTCTAGCTGTGTCAAAACAATAAGCTTCAATAATTATAAGCCTATAGCAAGTTTGCGGCAGCTAAATTTCTGTGATCGTATAAAATAGTAGCAGTTTTATCGTAGGGAGGAGTTCGTTGTGAAAGCTTTCGTCGTACACGCAGTCGACACACGTCTATTGTTACGAATAGTCGGCGGAGGCGCCGTCCTGACGCAGCCCTCAGTAACATTATGAAGTTATTCCGAGAAATTGTCAAAAAATGCACAGACGCAGCAATCTAGGGTCCAGCGCATACTCTGGTAAGCGCGGCGCCAAGACGACAGTGATGTAGCCTAATACTCATGTCTGGCAATGGCCAATGGACTCGAGTAAATACTAAATAGGCGCAATCAATGTATTCTATTCAATGTCTCGCTGTTTTAAGAACTGTTGCGCAATGTTAATTAATACCAAATGTTATCAAATTAATTAAAAATAGCAAATAAAACACATTTACTTCCTTTACTTTTTGCCCGACTGCAACTGAAAACATAGGGATCATGTTAGGCTAAAATTTACAGTGGGCTTTTAAATAAGAATCGAAAATTTTTGGGTGAGCGCGCATGCATAATGTAGCATAACTTCGTCAAATTTAGGAATAATTGAATGAAGCTTTGTAATTTGGCGGAGATTTGAAGGCCGAAAATGCGTGCAGAATATGGCTTAAAATTGTCAGTCTTTAATAAATAAAGTTCAATTTTTTTTTTTTGGGGGGGGGGTAAAATTTTCGGACTTACATTGTAGTTTAATTAGACTAATGTACGATAACATATCTGTGTTTTGTAGCTATAGTACAAAAAACGTTTTTTTAATTTTAAAATTTTAAGACAGCAGGACTGTAGAATGCTACGTCGGCATGGATGTGATTTATCTTTTAATTCATCTGACATATTAGGCTTATCTCTGTCTGACGGATGCCTACCGAAGTCAGGCAAACCTGCACCATTGTGTACATGGCTAATTTCCATTAGAAGAACTTGTTGGCAACTGCAGGCTATTTGTACGGTTGCCGGATAAATAGTCACAGCGGTTTTTGGCCGACCTTTCTTAAGTAACGGTCGAGCTATTGACATGGTTGTTGTCGTCTGTTCGTTTGTCTATCACGGATGTATTGCGGCAAAACGGTAAGTCGTACAAATTCGGCAATGGTACAGTCGGATAAAGCGCTGGCGACTTCCTATAGGCTGTCAATAGTAATCATTTCTTCAACTACAGCGGTTTGGCCGCAATTACAGTGACAAGTTTCAAGCTATAAGTAGCCATAATTATCGCAAAAACGATGAGAAATAGGGCCAAGGTTACTAGGCCTACTAATCACTAATAACAAGTAGCATACGTCCTTTGACATAAGACGAAAATCATCGACTTTGGATGACCTTCAAAACCACTGACAACCAGTACGGTCGGCCATTCTAGCAACAGCTGGGCTTCTTGTTTATTGGGACATGGTATAGTAATAGGCCTACGCTTATACATGCTGAATGATAGGTCCAAGCTTGTGCTTTGTAACCGCCTCTGACGACTAATTTCACGATCCGCATTCGAGCAGCAGATAGGCCTATAGAGACAGGCCTGGAAGAAGATGCAAAGCATTCTGTTAACACCAGTCTCAAAGTTTCATACGCTGCAAACCGATCATTTCGCAGTTCGTTTTTCAGGTCTATATTCATTTTGCACGTCAATACTCTCTTCTTATATAGGCCTACACGAATATTTTTTGACTTGTCCAATTCTGCATCTGATTTATTTATCACAGTATATGTCTTCTGTAACCAGGCTGCCCATATATCTAAGCTGCTGAACTTGTTCTATCAGCTGCCGATCAAAGCTTATCTTTAGCTTACCTTAGTTGTGGCATGGCGATAGGCCTATATAGGGCCTACGTATTCATTACTTTAGTCTTCTTTGCATTTAACTTCATGCTTTTATCACAAGTAGACTAACCCTACTGAAGTAGAATGTCGTAAACAAAAAAATATTGCAGCACGCGATACATGGCTGCAGAAAATGTCCCCCCGCTCTCCGTCATCCCCGTGGGCCTGTGGCGCTCCTTTCGTGGAAACCTGTTCGGCTGAACATGTTTAATTCCGCCTCTGGCAGTCTGACAAGCAACATTCCTAGAAGTTTGAAATCTATCGGGTTCAGCGAGATGAGAAAAAAAACTGGAGAACAACTGAAAAGCAACAACTCTAGGCATCCGTCGAGCATTTTATCTTCGTATACCCGCTAGCAAGATAAGACAGTAGGCCTATAGGCAGCTGCGATCTGATGAGTAGGCCTAGGGTCGATAACTACATTAGGGTTATACACTATTTTGTACTGCATAGGCCTAAGTGCTGTAGAGTGCAGTACACTCGCATAGTATCGTGGATTGTACTCGTACTGTAGGCGCGGTAGGAATTTGCAATTTTTCGACATAGACTACGCTGCAAATTTACGTCAAAATTCAGACAGACGGCCCAAATTTCTAACAGAGAAAACTACGGGTGCTTAAAATTTCAATTTTTGGCCTTAAATTTCTCGAAAAGTGCATGGGGGTTTTCAATTTTCAGCTTCAACTTTCGCATTTCTGGACTTTGATTTTCGGGCAAGAAAATTTACCGCTTCCGACAATTTTCCGACCGCCCAAAATTTGGGAGGGGGGCTGCATTCCCTCTCCCCCCTGCTGCGACGCCACTGAACATAAATCATAGAGGCTGGATGCGATTATGAGCAGTAAGCTTCACTGCCGCGGTGATGCTGGTTTGATTTGGACGCTCTTGTCATCGCCTGCAGCGGCAAATATGACATAGGTGGTCTATCAAAGCTGCCGAGATTCTCGGATTTCTGCGAGTAATGCGAAGCAGCGAGGGGGCGTATTTCGACGTCGTGAATGCGACGAAACAGGCTCGGTATTTTCGACTTGTGACGTCACGCCATTCACTCAACAAAAACGATGTGATATGGAAAATGGCGTGAGAGCGTCCGTCATATTTTTTTTATAATCTGAGTATTGCGGTAGGTCTACATTAGAGCCTAAAACCTAGAAAAATTGACTTTTAAAAACTTTTCCTCCCAACATGTCGGTTTTCCAGGTCTGTTTTTTTCATGCAAAGTTCAAACAGAACTTGTATTAAAATAATGATCATTGATCCATAGGCCTACATTTATTGCTTTATCTATTCCCCGATGCATTCCATAATTACAACATACCTTACGGCGCCGGCCGCTGACATTCGCTGTCGCAGGTGTCGGGTAAATGCCACGCTCGTCTCGTCTGCTTTGCGGGTAGCAACAAGTTCTATCTACGTGTAGGCCTATAGCCCAGAGCGATAGTTCATCTCCTTCACCATTTATCATTAATTTGTTTGCCAAAGTGACTACAGATACAAAGTAAAAAGTGCAACAAGTGCTTATGATTTCACATAAAATATTACCAAATAAATAACGCATTGAACGAGCAAAACGATGTCTAATAAATATTCCTATGCGCCTCTTTCATGCATTCTGGTGCAGCAGGTCTGGACTGCACCTGTAGATCGTTTGTACCGCATCGGACTAGAAACATCGTCTTAGAATAAACAAGATAATGTTCATACGACATCGCCGATCCTGGATTTACTTTTGACTGGGCCGCTCTGCACATGCACTAAACAGGCTTAGGTTCAAGATTCAACCCTACAAGACTACACTTAAGATAGGTATGACATCGAGACCCAAGACTGCTACAGCAATGAGATTTTAACTTTTAACTAACCGACTATACAAAGTATACGACTACAGAGAATCTCGAGCTATGACTTACAGCGGCATGGATATGCAACTACTGTTATTATAACTATTACAACAAAAAATTCAACAAAAGTTAACCATATAATTGGCTTAAGAAAAACAGTAATTAAGACATCATTAGCAGGTTAACGTCTGCATAATTACATCACACCAATCACTTCACATTTCAGTGACGTGACTGTAAACGTAACTTTACATTAGCCTTGCTGCACTTATGGCAAATGGCTCAGTGGACAATTTATACTACGCTTGACAGGAAGATTACCTATGTGGAATTATCGTTTTGTATTTTCACAATTACACCAGACACATTACCGCATTACAAAACGTTCAATTACTGTCGATATACAAGTTACTCTTGCTTAGTCTTGGCTATCTGTTCACAATAATAATGAAAATTAAGGCTTAGGACCAAAAGCAAGATCTCAAACTTTTGAGACAAAGGTTTGAATTGTCGGAATTTCAGCTGTGCCCCCAGCTGTTCCCACAACCACTCAAAACAATGTGTCAGACTGTGGTGTATATTGGGGTTCAGTTCGACATGACTTTCATCACAATTCCGAACGGCCTCTAACGACCAAAAACTTCAAAACCCCACCCAGCGATTATCCCACAACTCAAACCGTGTTAAAGAATGCATATCAGCTGACAGCAGCAGTAATGATAAACGGTGTAAAAACTGATTAAATTACAAGCTTTTTTGGCTAATTTGTTGACGTTTCATTAACCACTACTGTGGTGATGTAGAACATTAAATTCACTCTCTGATACTTTGAAAATCAACTGGCTTTTTTCTCTGAAGAAAGCAGCAGCGATTGCCAAAACGTCGACAAACTCGCACACAAAGACTGTAATTTGATGTACCAGTCCAGTTTTCTAGTTACTGCTATGAGTTTAACCAAGACAGTATGCAGTAGAAGCAGTGGGAGAAGTAGAGCTGATCTAATGTAATTGTTGGTCTCGTGTGTGTGTGAATGGCGAGCGATTATTTCAGAGCAGCGGCACCAGATATGATCTCCACTAGCTCGTTGGTGATGACGGCCTGCCGCTGACGATTGTACATAATTGTCATCTTGTCTATCATCTCACCTGACAATACAGTCGAACAATCAATCATTATAATAGACATCAGGAAATTACTTAAGGGGATGTCAGACGATCGACAAAGTCGGCCGACTTTTGCAGGCGTGATTGAGTTGCCCGACAAAGTCGACCGACAAAATCGGTGAACCACGACACACGGCCGATAGTTTTGTCTGCTACTTCATACGTTATCAGCTAGCACAACAGCCGAATGCAGATTGCAAAATAATACTTGCATCACTTTTTTTCTGCATCTAATGAACGAAAAATAATAACAAACACAATAAATAACTAAAATAAATATTCATCTTCCGTTGTAAACAATCACTATGGCAACATAAACAAAATTTGTTGTCCGATATACGAAAAGTCGGCCGACAAAATCGTCGAAGATAGAACATGCTCTATCTTGTCTGACAAAAATTGGGCGATTTTGTCAGCCGACAAAATCGGGCGACTTTTGCATGACACACAACAGATTTTTGTCGGGCAATTTTGTCGGCAGATAAAATTGGCCGATTTTGCCGTTCGTCTGACATCCACTTTACTACTGGTAAAGATTTATTATTACCTGCAATACAACCAAGACGATACAGCAATAATGTCCAAAATTGCCCCCTCCTCCACAACTACAGATTTCAGTTTATCACAAGTTTTTCTTACTGTCGGTAAAAATTCTTGCCAAAAATACCACAATGCCCTAGCAGTCACATCTATTTTCTAACAGTTAATTAGCCATTGGCATGTGGCAAAATGGGGGTGGGGGTAAAGCAAAAGCTTAAAGGCAATTTTAGCTTGTCAATAAATTTTCTGCTTGTTAGATAATTTTCCTTCAACAAATACTACATTCGAGGCTGGAAATCCCACATTTTGAGCAAATTCAGGGACAAAATTAAAGTTTTGAGCACTGAAATCTCTCTGGTTGAAAATCCGCAGCTATCCGTGAAAAATTGCAACTTCCTGTCCCCCGAACCTACTACTACTACCACCACTACTGCTACACAATGGCATTCATAGTGGCTCCAACCATGGCAGTCATTTGATGACTGCTACTGCTGCTATTACTACAACAACAACAACTACAATGACAACTACTACTATTATTGGTACTGCTACCACTACCAATACTAATACAGACCAGCATTCTTGGTAGCTCCGTCCATGGCAGTCATTCGTTGACTCTGTTCACTGCAAGCTGACTCTTTCATAGCGTAGAAGATTAGGCTCGCCAGAGAGTACTCACGATAACTACGCAGTACCTGACACGACAACGATTAGATCTAGCCAATCAGAGCAGAGCAATGATTGGGCTTAACCAATCAGATTACAGTAATGACTAGACTGGCCAGAGAGTACTTGCTATAGCTATGCAAAACCCGACCAATGACAGCATACCAAATTTCAATATGCTGTTAAAAGGTTAAGGGTTGTCTATATATCTTCACTGTAACCCGTCTCAGAGCTATGGATTGGAGAGTCACCTGCCATATGGCATCAGAGTGTTACCTACCATCCAACACATGTGACTGTGGAATGCCTTACTTTTAGTTGTACACACTGTGATGAAAACTGAATGTACGCATAGTGGTGATGATGAGATTAGTTGTACGCACTGTGATGACGAGACTAGCTGTATGCACTAGGATGAGACCAGTTGTACACTGTGTCCCAAAAAAACATCCCCAACATTTTTGGCTGTATCTTGAAAACTAATTACCAGATTTTAATAATTTTTGGTACGAATATTTCTGACACAACTGGCTGTTAAATAAGTGTTTTAGTTTCCACCTCACCCAACGTCTGCTTTTGCACTACCTGGGGAAAGGAGACCAAGCACAATACGTGTTAAAATGAATGAAAAAACGTTCATAAATTCCGTCTGTCCTAATCTGTGGGCCCCAACAGTCGGTCTATTACAAAGTTTGACTGTTATGCAGCAGTGTGACTACAAGATGAAGTTTTGGAATGTTTGTGAAGTCAAGAAGCGACTGGTATGGCCTGGATTGGTCTGGAGCAGAATTTTATCGATACTGCTAACAATGTATGGAGAAAGCGTCACCTTGCCTGTGTTCACATAGTGGGCTACCACTTCAAGCAATTTTACAGTTGAAAAATGTTCAATTGGATGATTTGTCAGTCAAAGTGTCAGAAATGTGAACAAAATGTGTTTTTACGCGTTATGTTAATTAAGCAATCATATCGCATTGGATAAAAAAAGTGATATTTCGCTGGTTGGGTTTCCCCCAGGTAGTGCAGAAACACACGTTGGGTGAGGTGGGAAACTGAATGGTCATTTGATGGCAAGTTGTGTCAGGAATATTCGTATCAAAAATTATCAAAATCTGATAATTGGTTTTTAAGTTACAGTCGAAAATGTCGAGGATGTTTTTTTGGGACACAGTGTAGTACAGACTGTGATGATGAAGCTAGTTGTACAATGTACACAGTGAGAGACTAGCTGTACACAACGTAATGATGATGAGACTAGTTGTACATGCTGCAATGAGAATACTGTGACGAAAAGAATAACTGTATGAACCAGGATGAGACTAGTTGTAGTCCACACTGCGATGATGAAGCTAGTTGTACCCACCCTGAGAGACCAGTTGTAAACAGACCTGCAAGTCACTGAGGTACAGAAACGTGACCTGACTTGAGGCTAAAATGACCCCAAGTCGACGGTGGTTGACTTGAGCACATCCGACTCGACTTGACTTGACTTGGCAGCGGGAAGTCGACTTAAGTTGACTTCAAACGACTTGAGATGTTCAGAAATTGTGACGAACTTGCGTGAATGGTGTAAGTATACTTTGTAGGCTATTCATAAAGTGTTTTATTCCTATGGCAGGCATCTTTTGTTATTGTCATTTCTTGAAGTTTGTACTGACAGTTAAAAACTGTGTGTTATGTGATTGTTTTTGACGCGCTGCAGCTATGCTGTACGGCGGCTTTGGTATTGTTGTTGTCATCCATCCATCTGTAACGGATGCAGGCTAGCCTATTGTGTCTAACCATTAGGGCTTATGGAAAATTTTTTTACATGAGTAATTAGCCCTGTGTCTCAAACCTAAGCATGCAAAATTTCAGCGATCTAGTGCAAGGGAAACAACAACATGGAAATTACGTCATTCATACTAGGCTGATTTACACGTAGGCTTCTACATCATCTAACAATTAAAACTGTGCGAAGCATTAAAACTCGATAATCAGTTCACCCTAATCAACATATCGTTATTTTATATATATACTGAAATATGTTACAATTGCCGTATTCGCTCGAACTAAGTGATAGCCGCGTGAATTGAGAAAACTGCTTGAAATGACTTGTAATGAAACCGACGTGCCAGAAAATTTCGACGGTGATGCTGCAACAGACCGACTTGACCCGACTTGGAAGGCCCAAGTCGACTTAAGTCAACATGATCGACCCGACTCCCAGGTCTAGTTGTACACGATGCTATGACAAGATTAACTGTACATGATGCAATGATGAGACTAGTTATACACACTGCGAGTCTGCGATGAAACTAGCTGTACACGCTGTGATGAGGAGACTACTTTTTCACACCGCGATGAGGCTAGTTGTACAGCGTGATAAAACTAGTTGTACACAATGAGATGAGACTAGCTGTACACACCGTGATGATGCGGCTAGTTGTACCCACCTTGACAGATTAGTTGTACATGATGCAATGCTGAGACTAGTTGTACACACTGCGAGTCTGCGACGAAACTATTGTACATGCTAGCTGTAAACACTGTGATGATGAGACTAGTTGTACACACAAACTCTGTTATTTCAGGTGACGCTCTGTAGCTCTGAGATGGGCTTCCCATAAAAAGCTATAACACCACCTTTAGCCTTTAAGTTTAACTTACAAACGGTTAGCCTAAGCACTGCAGATCACTGCATATGAACTGCAACTCAACCCAGAAATTGCTTATCTTAGCGGCCACATATCAGTTACTGTCTATGCCAGCACAGATCTGCTCAAGTGACAGAAATGGTCAAAGTTGGTGACCTGCGGTGAAACAGTCTGATCTGCGGTCACTCATATAAGCAATCTCGGGCACCCCTCAGCTGGCCTGCAGTTTATCTACAATGATCTGAGGTGTTCAGACAGACCTGTTGCAATCACTTACTTTCTTACTTACTCAGGCACATAGTCAAACTTCTCCAATGGGGGCGTTTAACCCCAGAAACAGTCCTCCACTAATCCGGCATTAATTCTGAGAAGAATATGAACTCCTCGAGGAGGCTGGCAGTGGCTGCAGAATGCAGTTTGATGCATTTCAAGCTTGAAAAATAAAAATTGCATCCAGTGGTGACATTTTTGGTCATTTTTATGTAAAAATTCCTGGTTCTGGTTGACCGGAATGGGTTCAAACTAACCTCACTAGGCTACAGTTGGGGCTGCAAAGTGTTTGAAATCTTACCTCCTCATCCACACTGTCATACAAGCTGAGTTTGCCTCCCTCACTGAAGGTGGGAAATGAATGTATCGGCATTATCGTAGTCTTGTACGCGACCACTGACCTACAGGATACACAGCTGACACTATTACATGCCAACACTACAACACGGTGATACTACTACACACGACCACTAATACACGTACTACTATTACAACTACACAACGTTTTGCCTCCCTGTTATAGCGCATTATAGTAAGATATTGTATACCATCACAAACCTATAGCACATAGCTGACACTACTACACACTGATACTAAAGTACTACACATGGAACACTAAGTTGGTTAGCGTGGCGTAGTTGGTAACGCGTTTCAGCTGAAACGAAGTTACTCTACACCAGGCCCGGTTAGTACTGCGATGGGTGACTGCCTGCGGGCTGGTAGGTAAACCATCTCAGTGCGAAGCCTGCCAGCTAGGTCGACTCAGCCTTCTACCCTCCGTGGGACGGTAAAATGAGTAGCAACTCATTTACACGTGTTACGGTAGGTGGGGACCTTGGTACAACTGACAGGGATTGCTTAGCCGGCCGCTGTGCCAGCCTGTGTCTGCAGGCTGCACATGGTGGCAATGCGGCAGGCGGCTCTGGTTAGTGACGAAAGTACATTAGAGGCGTGTTTGTGATGATGCACTATACAAATTGACGACCTTTACCTTTTTACTACTAGACAGTGATGTACTTAGACCAAACTTCTGGTAGGTGAATTGGGTCAGCAAAAGATGGAGTCAAAAAGCGAAGCCACACAGTGTCCAATGTAAGTCAGCTTAGCAAGGGGTGATGGGATGAAGTCCTGCAAGTCACTCCCAATCAGTGAGCAAGGGGTGGCAGGTTGGATTTATACTTGCCATACAGTATGTATCAGCAGACAAACAGTCACAGCCACAGACAAGGCATCTCACAATAAGAGTCGCTTACAGCAGTTGTGAGAATATAAACCAGGGCTAAGACAACAGGAATAAACGACTAAACCCAAGAAAAACATCTGGAAAACCCACTCAAATAACAAACTGCAAAATTAATCCATTTTCAGCTTTTTTGTTCCAGAGATATTTTGTTATAGATCAGTTACTGAAACACATTAACCTATGAATTAGCAAGTATTGGTATATTCTATGCTACTGGAAGCAAACAGAAACTAATATAAAGCAACCAACTAAAAACTCACAAAAATTTCAATACCTATACAGCTGGACCTTCTCACAAAAACCAGTTTGACTTTAAAACCCCCAAAACTCTCAGAATTGAGCTCTTTTGAAAACCCTTTTTTTCCAACCCTGCAAAAAACAGTAAACGAGACCTGAAGACATTGTAGTAAAGCTCGCCGAAGTCAAACTCGTATGGCGTCTGAAGCAGTTCAAGTGCTACTTTGGCTGCATCGGCAAACACCGGCGGATGTTTACCGATCTCCACGAAATGCATCAACATGTTGTCCTTGTACAGGCTACACACACAGACACAGCGACAGCATAGTAGCAGAATTGGTAATAGTTGTGGCATCCTCAGATGACTTGATAGAAAACCGAAACACTCTGATCTATAAGAATGCAGCTAAAGAAAGAATCATTTGGAGAAAACATCAAGAAAACATTGCCATAAACCTGCTGAATCAAATCACTAGAATATTAATCCAAGCCACAGAATTTGCCCATTCTCGCAGAAATTCAACATGTTCATGGAATTTGGTACGGGCTAATGACTGCTTTTAATTTCCGATTAAAATCAAAACTTGCGATCCTTTCTGACCACGCTTACAATTAAACTGACCAACTAATCCAACAGTCATCAATACTAGAGCTGTCAAAGCGTTAATTTTTTAATGCATTAATTAACGTGTTATTAACGCACCCAGGCCAGTCGAGAGGAAATATAGGGGTTAAGTACCCGGGGCCCTGCGATGTTTGAGGGGCCCCGGCGGGGCCGTTCCGCCTGTAAAATATAGAAAGTTAGAAACACATTTTAAAACGTTTAACCAACAACAGCTGATGTCATAGCTACCATAGAAATCTATTAGCCTGTCGTCAAAAATTGAAATAATTATTTATTTACAGTAGTGATGAAATGGCAACCACAGTTTAGTTACGTGAATTCATTCGATTATCAAATAACTGTAGTTTAACGGAATATTGGAACTTTTGCTTTACAGAATTTAGCAAATTAACATAAATTTATGTACGTGCATTAATTTTTTAATGCTCACTAATTTATTTATACATTAACGAGTTCATTAATGCATTAACTTGACAGCTATAATAAAAAAAATACAGTCGAAAACTCTGATCTTTACTTACGAATGAGTGCAAACAGTTACCGTGAAAGCATTCCGCGAGACTTGTCACCGATGGCAACGATCTTGAAATTGGTCCCCGGTGGCTTCTCCGGCAGAGCGGCTTTGATAGCTCGAACAATGTTAGAATGGGCGGAGCCACACAGACCTCGGTCAGATGTCATCGCTACTATCAGATGATTCGGCTTCTTATCGTCTTGCGTTATCTCCGCTTTCTCATAGAATACTAACAAACACACATTTGCCCATTTGCCAAAATCAAATTCAAAAACTTTTCAAGGACTTACAAGGACCATACAAAGGATATATACGGAGAATTGAATTAAATCGAGCCGGCACTTTTATAAGTATATAATAGCAGCTTCAGTTTACATTCAACAATTTACAAAAAAATAAATAGCAGTAACAGTAATGATGAAGTCAGCACTCAAGCTCAGGCAACACTAATTCTAAAAGTCATTTGTTCGGTCATGGTGTTTTAGAAAATCAAATTCAAGCACTTTCAAGGACCTTCAGACACTGATTCAAGTACTTTCAAGGACCATGTCTGTTTTAAAGGACTTTCCAGGCCTTGAAAATCTGGAAAAAAATTGAAGGACTTCTAAGAACTTTCAAGAATCCGCAAAAGCCCTGCATTCGATGTCAACTCAGCCTCCTACCCTCAGTGGGATGGGAAATCAGTCACAGAGCATGCGGTAAGACGTCATGACTACTATCGAAAAATTTGGCTTCTTGACATCTTGTGTTATCTCCACATTCTCACAGAATACTAACATTCAGCCATACGCAGTATAACCTCAGCTGCCTAAACTCAACAAGATGAGAAATGGGCAGTGGCATTACAGTCGTCTTGTTGTCTTGCAAATTTTTTGCCTTTTCGCAGAATGTTAACACATGCTGATTATGTTACGTGGCTGCACAGAAAGGAAGCATTCATGTTCTAGCCCATTCATCTGAACATCTGTTTCATATAGCAATATAACTAATGAG
>Ga0056128_1005304_pt1 | contig 16209 bp, 13 predicted proteins | sample WorMetLIZISLAND2_FD_71113 | JGI IMG/M metagenome (GOLD analysis project Ga0056128, IMG submission 71113) | Marine gutless worms symbiont microbial communities from Max Planck institute for Marine Microbiology, Germany - Olavius geniculatus... ... | reverse complement strand
AGAGTGGACCCCAAGGATTTAGTGAAATGACGCCACTGGACCGAAATCAAATTAAATGAAATGAAAGCCTAATCAAGCGCGGCTTTTATTTTATTTTATTTCATTTCTGTCGCTCTGTACCCACCTTCACATGCTGTCAGTAAACACCGCTGTGTGTGTCCTATCTTTCGCTGCGTCCACCCACGGAGGGATGGCTAGGCTGAGTTGATGGTGATCGCTGATTACACTTACACAGGCCTGTCGAGATAGTTTATGCATTTGCTGACGGACACCCATCTGAGTAATAGCCAAGTTTTGCATTTTGATCACTGGGCTTAGGCTTACCTATAGGGGTTTGGGGCCTAGATGGGTGATGACGTCTTTTTACGTTTTTATAGCCTATATTCACACACCTGTATGCATTATTTTCATGCGCTGTTTTTATTAAGGCCAGTTTTCCAATTGATTAATTGCTTAACTGTTTTTTTTTTAATTTTGTGTTTTTTTTCGTTTTTGTTTCAATTTTTAAATGTATTCGAGCGTAATTAGATTTATGCCACTCAACGTACGGTGAATGAAGTACATGTACGTGGCGGATTAACGTGTTGCAGAATGCGTGGGGTCACACTGCGCTGATGGAGGCCGTCTGCTACAGTAACAAGGAGGCAGCCGCTCGCCTACTGGAAGCGAACTGCGACTTTAACCTACGCGAGGTCAAGGCCGGGGAGTCGGCACTGCACGTGTCCGTACGCAAGAACTACACGACTATCACTGATCAACTGTTGACCGCTGGAGCCGCTTTCAGACCCGTCTATAACTACCAGGTTTGTGCCGTCGCTGACCGGTTGTTTTCTGACGTAGGTCTATACTCTCGTGCATATGGTAGTCTTTATTGCCGTAATGCAGAACCACAGACATTGCATAATTATGTCGTCCCAAACCCCCGTGCACATAACATGGACGCTTTGTAATTGGCGCGTGTTATGCGGCCGTCCTAATTATAAGCTGCATTCAGGTCTACGGGTTCTGCTTTTCTGTCCGTCTGTCTGTCCTGTACGGGCTTTTAACTGGAAAACAAAAATGCGTAGAAAACCAAAATTGGCGAGAACGTTTCACAAGACAAAAGTAACCGGTGTGCTGATTTTCGACTCAAACGATCAGAGGTTATGATCAGGTGTCAGAGATTATGATCTGTGTCAGGTGACAACTAACACTGTGTGATCCCATGTGGCAGGTGACGCTCTGTAGCTCTGTGATGTTTTTTTTAATTAAAAGCTATGCATCACCTTTACCTTTTTGATGCGCTACACTGCTACAGCTATGGTCTGTCGTCTGTCCGACTGTTTGTGGGTAACGGATGTATTGTGGCTAAACAGTGCGAGATAGGGCCTAAGTTATGATAAGGGTAGTAGCAAAGTTTGGACGGCCGCATGTGATGTCGGCACTGGCCGACTTCTTCACTTGTTGATTAACTGCTGCTGCTGGTGGTCATTACAACGATGACAACGATGACCGTAATTTTGATGTGATTGTGATGGTGACGACGTGGTGGTATAACGATAGAATGTCGGACTTACGATCGAGAGGCTGTGGGTTCGACTTCCGGTCGGGTCACTTTCAAAATCGTTACCACTTGTATGGATGACTGTCTGCAGACAGGTAGCCTAAATTATCTCGGTGTATAATCAGCACTAAGGTCAACTCAGCCTTCCATCCCTCCGGGGTAGGTAAATCGAGCCTGTCTAGCTGTGGTTAAAACGGGGAGCGTTCACCTGCGTTGGGTAGCAGGTAACACTGTGTGATCCCATATGGCAGGTGACGCTCTGTAGCTCTGTGATGGTTTTTTTAATTAAAAGCTATGCGTCACCTTTACCTTTTTGATGCGCTACACTGCTAAAGCTATGGTCTGTCGTCTGTCCGTTTGTTTGTGGGTCACGGATATATTGTGGCTAAACAGTGCCAGATAGGGCCTAGGTTGGTACTGATCATTGATAGGAAATCGCATACGCCCTTTCAGATGAAATAAAAATCATCGACCTACCTTGGATGACCTTGAAGATCAGTACTGCAGCAGGAACTGTATCTAGGCTGTAGCACGTCTTCCCTAGCGACAGCTGGGCTTCTTGTTTATGGTGATGATGGTTGCGGTGGTGCAGGGTGAGCGGGCGTTCTACGACGCAATCGTGAACCAGAAGCTGGACTCGGTGAAATTGTTCCTGCGTCACAACTACGACCTCGACATGCCCTGCAAGCTCGACTACGACGGCTCCGGTGGCAAGCTTCCCGTCCGAGTCGCGGTCGACCGCGATCTCGGGGACATCCAGCGCCTGTTTGCCCGCGTCGGCTACGTCTTCTCGGTCGTCGGATCTTCGGCCACGACCTCGGCCTCGGCCTCGGCCTGTGTGGCGGACGACGAGCTCAGCACGGTCAGGTCGCTCCGCCTGCAGTGCCGCAGACAGATTCGACGACTGCTGGGCTTCGGCGTCGACAGCAAGACCGCCACGTTACCGCTGCCGGCCAGCCTCAAGGACTTCATCTTACTCAAAGATCTACTGGAGGATTAGACATGCAGCGTTTGACACCGCGACTTGAAAAAAGTAGGCAGCTTATAGTACGAGCGGGTTTATACGGATTCTTTGTCACAGCTTCACCAAATGTCGACCGATTTTCAAATTCTTGCAGTAAAAAAAATTTGCCAATAAGCTCGTTATTATGTCGTACTCACACGTCAAACGCGTTGCTATGATGTAGGCTAAGCACAGCATATGGCCCAAGTCTTTGGAAAACTGATTTAACTGGGTGATGGGCCCGGCATCATGAAACATTTGGAATCGTATTTTAATGCATGGATATAAATATTGTTATTATTTTAGGCATGATAGCCGTTCGTGTTAAGGAAACTGTTCGTTGACCGTATACAGGTATTTATAACATTCCTGCAGAGTTGTTGCGAGATGTGGTGAAGAGTACTGTAATTCAATTCAGTATCGAGACTGTACTGTAATGACGCTTAGTTTTGCCGAGCTCGTCATTTTAGCGTATAGGCCTAGTGACTGCGTTTGTCGCACAGTATAAGGGCGCTCGCACGTTATGTGCGATAAAAAAGAAATATCAGGAAATATTATTAGATTGTGACAAATCTAATGTACTACTCGCGCGCATCATTTTCTTTTCCATTTAAAAAAAACTTTTTCGTTTCTTTCGGCTTGTATTAGAGACCTGGCGTCTTATTGAGACCCATTTAATATTATACCAGTCTAATAGTGACTGGCGTCACCGTCGAGGTCGTTATTGGAAATTGTCACCCGAAGTTCATAAAATATTGCCCGACTTTAGTAACTCAGAGGAAAAAAATTCCAACTAGAAAGCAGTCATAGACCGCAGGTACCTCCGCCAAGGCAAAGCTATTCGCAAGGTGGCGTCACCATCTTCGGTTTTGCAGCGTTTCCCTTATGCCCCCTTTAACGCAGTGGTAACGAAAATTTCAAAGTGATCCAGAATCCAGGATTCCTGTCGGATCACGCCCAAAATTGAATCACTGGTAGTTGTTGCCATGCTCGACATACCCTCAAAAGTTCAGAAAGATCCGTCCATAACTTTTTTAGTTATCTTGCTAACAGACAGACAGACAGACCAACAAAAACCGGCAAAAACATTACCTCCTTGGCGCAGGTAATAACGGTCGATGACGCTAGTTGCCATTTATCTTGTTATACCTCAACGCATGCGTCTATCTAGCACCGTTATGGAGATATGGCCGTTTGAAGTTCTTCCAGAAAATCTCTTCCAGGAACAGAGGTCGGTCGTTGGTCGGTCGGTCGGTCTTCAATATTACACTGATCTCATATACTCCTCTTCGCTACGTTAGAAACGTAACGCGCGAGGAGTAAAAAAATAACTGGAGACACTGAATTAGGTTTCAGTGGGTCGATTCCGTTTTATCGGCCGCAGAGCGTAATGTGACGCTGAAGAACTTACAGAGAAAGGAGTTGTATTTTGGCGCGGGGGTTTTCAACTTCGCATGTACCGCAGTGAACTGGAATAAATTTTTACAGTTTTATTAAATTGTCATGCATTTGCGAGCGCCCCGTTAGCTATTTGTTTGCTGTAGTGTCCGTGTGTATGGCTGTGCATATATGCAGCTCCAGTTATGCTGTGGTCACAGTTAGGCTATAGATGAATTCTTTCAGACAGTCTGTCACTCCAGAGTCCAGACCCAGGTTAAACGTGCGTGAGCGATAGTGCATGATAGGGACTTACATGAAGCTTTAGCGGGCCCATTGAAACTTTAAGTTATAAAATTGATTTTTGCATTTCTGCAAGTGCATACGCGTGTATTTATCGTAGTTTTTTAAAGAAATGTAAACAGTTTATGGTTTTTTGGAATTTTTTGGTTTAAACTTTCACTAGGCCCTTACAATAGATAGGCAAGTCCATGTGCACCAGACGCCCAGTGTCCGGCCTTCATGTTGTGCATTTGCCACGAATGATTGTGAACTTGTTTCACTGTTTCACATCGCTTAGGCCTATTGCTCCGAATAGGTACAACAAAGAACAATCTGTGAGTGTATGTCGTGTTGTATTTTCATGGAATTTGATTCTGAGGTAGAAAATGATAAAACTGATTAAAGTCATATTTTACAGCTTATTCGCTGTTAGGCCTGCTTTCTATTTCTGTCCAGCTGGCTAATTTTTGGCACTAGATTGCCGCGGGTCCCAATAAGTGAATTTCTTGTTATGCCAAATTCTCTTCCTGTCACAAAAGGCTGCCTGATAATACTTTTACTGTTTTCATCTAACAGCAGCTGTGCGAGCATAGTTGCCTAGTCTGTCTGTCCGTTACTTGCGTCAATAATTTTTAGCATGGCATGTCGTTGAATGTTTTCGTCACCCAGTAGCCAAATTACTCCAGTTTTTGATTCTGATTGAGAACAGAAAACAGAACAGATTAAATAGAAAAAAAACTGTATTATTTATATTCAAGCCTTGCACACGCAGAGTTGCTATGCCCACACAGTTGCAAATTCATGCAATAAACAATACTTATTAACTTAATTAAACTGTAATTATTAATTAAACGTTCGCGTGGGACAATGCAGAAACAAAAAGACATAGGTCTTAGAACAACAGCTTGTGTTAACCGACGCCAATTTCATCCGGCAACTTTATGTGCTAATTCAAGAGTTGCATTCATTCGCTTGGCGCGTTATAAGTTGGTATATCAGAAAACCGAGAAAAGCATCACCAAAATCGCATTACTTTATTATTTGTAACAATTTCCGTCGACGATGACAGTTGGCGTGTTTTCGGGTCCATTCGTTTATTCTCTCTTTTATTTCTTGAATGATATGAACCGATTTTGACGAAATGTTTGGAAGAATAGTCGTGGCCCAAGGACAGAGTGCTCATATTTTGACAGAGATCCAGCTCACTATACGGATACAGATTTTTCAACGGACACAGCTGCATCATGTCCGTTGTATTCGCTAGGTGACAGCACTATTCTCGGCGGCGGAGGTCCGAGATCTCTGATAGCTTCCAGTTAGCAAGGTGGCCGGGTTGACACGGTTGCTAAGCGGATCAAGGTCAAGGTCAAGGTCGGGTCACTGATCGCTAGCTAGTCCAGGCGTCCCTGGCAACGAGCAGTAGCGTGGACTCGGAGTGGGTGGGAGGCGAGGTCGGTGCGACGACGATGCCCGGATGTTGCGCGTCGTATGTTGTCGCGTCGACAGCGTCTACTAGCTTCTGCTTCTGTTGCTGACTGAGTTGCTGTACAGACTTAGAATGACTCTCGGTTGTCTGCCGACACCCAACCATTACCCCTCCACACCGACACCCGGCCGAAACCGAAAGCGGAAATCCCGCGACGGCGGCGGAGGTGGGTGATGACGTCATGCGATGATGACGTAGGTGTCGCCTGGCGCTGAGCGCGTACAGCGTAACGACAGCGACGACAGTCAGCAGCAGGACCACACAAAGCGGTACCGTTATCATGACGACAGTGTGTAAACACAGAGACGATGATGACGACGAGATGACGTCATCCTGGTGCTGCTGCTGCTGCGAGTCTGTTGAACCTTCAACATAAATGCACACAGTTAGTTTCGCGTACGCTTTAGACGGAACATATCGACTTTTAAGCACGTGATCAGTACACAATCTTAACCTCATTCCGTCGTGTGAAGGAGATGAAAACGAATGTTCAGCAGAACATTATAACCAGCACGTTCGTGACTGACTTCATAGTCGTATTATACGTGGGTGGCGCAAGTGCAATAGAATTTTCATGCAATAAAATAGCTTAATTTCAAAAAAAATTGCGCTTTAATTCGGTTGTATCGTAGCATTTGGCACAATCGAAACACCTCTGCAATATAAGTATCATTCACACACCGTTGTTGCAGATGAACGCACAAGTTTTCTGCAAGATTCGTACAAATACATATGGCAGGTGTAGCTCTGAGATGAATTTCTTCTGACGAGCTTTAAAACTATATACACACCCTTAGCCCTTTACAAGAAAAATTCTTGTATTGCAGGCAAGTTGTACCGCATTGATTGAGAGTTTGGTGGAAGCTTGTCATTGTAGTGTCACCAGAATGTCTGGAGCCTACTGCTGCGTTATACCCCGTTCACACGGTCAAGCTGGCTCGACGAGCTGGCTATATGTTAGCTGGACGAGCCAGCTCGACGTTTGCTCGATGTCTGATCGATGTTTGCTATGCTTAATACCCCGTTTACACGATCGAGCAAACATCGAGCTGGCTCGTCCAGCTAACATAATAGCCAGCTCGTCGAGCTAGCTTGATCGTGTAAACGGGTGTCTCAACTTGTACACGTACTCACGCAGACACTGCCCATACGTCGTCGTGCACTACAGTGAAACAGTTGCCCGCTGCAGTCGCCGGTCACTGCGATAAAATACCGGCACTTTTTCATTCCTTCATTTCTGGTTCGCCGCTGTGCAGTCTCAGACTAAAAGCCAGGCAGTTGTCCGTCATTATCTACAGACTTTCTCAGCGGACTGGTCCGTCGGTCCGTCTGGTAGGCCTGCCGGAGACTGACGTACAACGTAATAATCGCTATCGCAAAAATCTGGTGCATTCGTCCGATCTTTGACGTGGTACGGTTTGGTTTGGTATTTCCCATAGCCAGAAAATTACTTATGTCATTTCAGACTAATACACAGGAGCCAGTTTCTTGGAAACAATCTAGATTATTTCACATGTTTGCAGTTATTAAATGGCACAATTCTGGAATGCGTCAGTAAGTCGAAAACCTTTGAACGTACAGGCAACTGAACAGTTCAGTCGATCGAAAATTTCTACAATGGCAAAAATAGTAATAGCTACTGCTAGTTGCTGGTTCGCGTAACAGTAACGGTAAGAGTAATGGCAATTTCTAGCGCGCCGTAACATGAGAAATCATAACAAGAACGCAAATCGCATGAAGCTATAGATACGAATTCTTGACGAGTGTTTCAAGCCATGACGTTCCGTTACTAGCCTGCCAGGCTGTGCATAGGAAAATATCACTGCAAACGCGGGCGACTGAGTTGCCACGATATCGGCGCGCTGGTTGGTATAGCATCCGGCGCCGGTCAGACGCCAGTACGCCACCAAACGTCAAAACTACGCTTCAACGCGATCCGTCAGCGACGCCGTCATGTCGAACCTAGTTAGCGACGACGTCCGACGCCCGCTGTTCACCCGTCACGTGACTGTCATGGCGGCCGCAGCAACGCCCGGCTCAAGGCCTAGGCCTATAGCATCGCGCCCTACACCAACCGCAGTCGGGAAGAAACGCGAGCCTGTACGTAAAATCATCAAGCTGCGACAGAGTGCGGAATTCGCACTTGTCATTGAAGTCTCAGGCGTCCTCTTCTTCACGCAGCGTGCAGCGCTGTGTCGAAATACCACAAAGGAAGGAAGCTGCGATAGACAGGAATTGCAAAATGCAAAAACCTCACCACGACATAGTTACTTGTCTGGTAGTATTGAGACAATATTTAAGCTGCTGGTGCTGCAACAGATACGATACGATACCAGACGAGATTTGCAGTGGAATTACTGGCAAGCTGCCAGCTTAATCTAGCACATTAAAACAATTTCAAACCGAATTACGGACACGCAAAATGGAAGAGCAATACAACAACTGCCGCTGTATAGAAAAAAAATCAAAAGATCGGGAAACAGACAGGTTATGTCGGAGATAGAGGCCTGCGATCGGAAAGCTAATACGAAAAACCAAATGAGAACTACTAAAATCATCAGATAAAAACTTAAATTAAAGTAAACTGAACGGATCAGTCATCCGTTAGTCTCCTATAGTTAAGCAGGGCGTCAAACCATGGGTTGAATCTCCCTGTCAAAACCGCGCACGACAAAACCGGTAACGTCAAAACTACTCCACTGCACGAACCCTAAATCTAAACTTAATCTCAGCCATATCCCTAACCCTAATCTTTAACCCTATTCTTAACCTTATTTCCTAAACCTAAGCCTAGATGCCTGTTTCCCGGTTTTGTCGTTCCCGGTTTTGACGGGACACCGAATCTTCCAGCCAAACTTACAATTGCCTACTTTGATTAACCACGGGGAAGCATCGATAAGCGATTCGGCGTTTTACCAAATTACGTCGGTCCTATTCATCACCGCTGAAGTGCAAATAGTTTACCGTTCGTCAAGCGGACGTCAACGGTGGCGACGATCTGCGGCGGCGGCGACCGGAAGTAGTAATAGTTGCACATGTCGGCGGAACAGCACGACATCTCGGACCACGTGACCAGGTGCGATGACGTAGTGGGTCGCCTGATGACGTAGTCGGCGTGGGCGTGGCCGGAAGTGAGACAGAGGCGCCGGTCGTCGTCGTCGGCCAGCCAGTCGACGCATGCGTAGTGGACGAGAGCACCTGGCCCTGACGAGCGCTGGGCGTAGCAGGCACCCTGGGTGGTCTTGCACATGTAACCGGTGCCGACGCACGATACGTCGTTACAGTAGCAGCGCAGCGTCGCATCCAACGCTTCTATATACGCCACCAACACACGCAGCAATAGTATTATATGCTGTCATTGTCATATCGTCAGCGATGTAAACAAGACTTTTTTCAAGACCGAGACTTTTCATCAGAAATGTTTTAGGGGCCTAATGTCGCTCACTGATTAACAATTTTCGTTTCGATTAGACGTGACAAAGTATAAAATGCATGCTGTTCGATGCGAGTCGGCGGTAACCATAATAATAGCACAGACATCGTTCGACTGGTTTGTATGCTTAACTGATGTCGAAATACTCAATAGTAATTGCTAGCAGAAAAACGTAACATTCTCCATACCTTGTGTCATTACCAAAATCAATATCTGAATTTAACTTTTGATCTCGGGGACTACATCACTGCACATGCATATCGCATATTCATATTTGAAAAATAGTTGATAAATTGCAACTATTCAGCACGACAAAATAAACTATGACAAAAATGACATAACGTTTTTAAAAAATGATAACAGAGTCAACGTCATGGTAATGGAGGATAGATGCTGTCAGACCACAGAATTTAAACTTTGTCTCACTTGTTAGAAAATATGAACGATTTGCGTCTCTACGGAAAATATCAATACGGCGATCTATGCTAAAAGAAAATGATTTACAAAGGCTAGTCAGGCGAACTGCGTGCCAAATATTATTACGAGTGTGCGTCTAGACCGTAGGCATTATACCGCATTCAAGTTCTCGCTACTACCGGCATTAGAAAGGTCACGCGAAAAATAAATCTATACGTGCATGTGAAATGGGTTGGACCTATCGGAATTAATTCTGTCTACGGAGGTCAATGGGCTGCAGTCATAACTTCGCAGAGCCATCATTTGGATGTTATAACGACATCATTAATGTCAGTCTTGTGTAGGCACTTACGGCATTAAAACATCTTTATTGCATAAGTTTAATTTGATGTTATGCATAGTCTATAGCCAACGCGATTCGACGTCAGCGCTTGCAGTGGCCATATTGGCTCCTCTGGAAATAAAACACGAAACCTCGTGGTAAAAATCACTGAATGGTCAATTAAAAGGGTGCACACTGCACAGAGCGACAGAAATGTAATGAACTAAAGAACCAGTTAGTTCGCTTTGTACAATAGGTGCAACGCAAATTCGGCCTAAGCTGGCGTTCCAGTTCATTTCATTTATGTCACTTTGCATACACTTTAACGTATGGCATAGCATCATCGCATGATATTTTATCAATGAATCTTGCTCTACCAGTTCTAGGCGCCTCTAACCATCAATGTGTCAATCAATCATTACTCGCCCCTTATTTCGACGATCGTTCTAAAAATCAGAGAAAACTTGAACAGGGTAGGCCAAAAAATGGCACCATTTTTGTACATCTTAGAATTTTACCAAATATTAACCGATTTTCTTAATTTTTTCACTGTCAAAATCAGGAGACAATTTGTAATAAAACTATCACTATAGATCCCACCACATCCCGAGTGTGTCGCTAGAGTACCTTGTGAAATGTCAGTGTCTTAAGAATAACAAGTAAAAACAAGACAACTTCTGCAACAATACATTTCAAGAAATTAACAGCAGAAACAACGTGTTCGTTGTCTCAGCTATTGTCTAAAAAGTCATGTCTCACAGTTTTTACATCAAATGTTTAATGTGTCCACTTTGCTGCTGGACGACGCATCCAAGACTGCGACGCCACTGACCAATGGCGCGATTAACCAAACGCAGCAGCAGTTTGCTCCACTCAGTGACGATCGCCTGCTTCAGATGGTTGACTGTCGTGAATCGTCAACATTGATAGGCCATCTGTTGAAGAACATCCCAAACCGCATAATTAATTGGATTTAAGTCCGGGCTGTTTGGGGGCCACATGGCAGGCTCGATCAACGTTGATCACGCAACTGGTCAGTGGCGTCGCTGACTTGAGTGCGTCATCTGGTATTTCACAAGGTAGTGTAGCGACACATTTGAGGAGTGGTGGAATCTATAGTGATAGTTTTATTACAAATTGTTTCCTGATTTTGACAGTAAAAAATTGTGAAAATCGGTTAATATTTAGTGAAATTATAAGGCGTACAAAAATGAATAACTCCCTTTTTAGTGAAATTATAAGGCGTACAAAAAATGGTGCCATTTTTGGCCCACCCTGTATACTCGTATGAGCGATTAACTGAAGTACTGGAAATTATCGTCCACGCCCTATTAGACGGTTAAGGTCTCGCCAATCGGGAGAGGCAATGCAGCACGATCCCTTAAATGCGAAACTTAAATATGTAAACTCGTGACGAAAAAAATATGATCAGAGTACAGTAAAATGCAGAATTTAAGCGAAACAGCATGGAGGAGGGGTTTAGTCTGTACGAGGCAGTGGACTGTGCAATATGCAGCGACTGGAAGCGGCTAATGAGACTGTCAGAGAGATGTCGACAAACATAGACGCCGAGGACGCACAAAGACGTAGTGATTATCAGATGGACAAACAGCCATGCACCATCGACGTGCGTGTGTCAACTAGACTACCTACTGCTGTGAGCTGGACTAGACTGGACTGGACTGTCCGCACTGCTGACTGGCCTGATTTTATGACATTTGTGTTCACATATAGAATAAAACAACAACGTGAAATAAAATCTGCTATATAGGGCGAATAATACGCACTAACAGGCGACAGTAGTTCTCAATCGATACGGCACATGCAATTAAAAGCACTTGTAGCGTTGCATAACGCATGCATCGTACTTTCTCACAGAAACAGAAAATTACACGCATATAACCCAAGCCTAAGAAAGCCATTCTCATCAGTATAGAAAGCTCGTCATCGAGCGCACGTATCTTTCAGCTGGTGGCGAGCAGTGCCGGCAAAACACTGCTCCCGTGTTTTTCTCGGGAGTTAGCCGACATTGCATGTATTGAGCGAAATGGCCAGAGACCAGAGACCGATCAACAACGGGTTTGCGTTGGTGATGCACAGCAGCAGAGGATGCAAGCGAACTCGCTCCATCGCATCTCTGCAGAAGCTGCAAGTATTACATGCAAGCAGGCAAGCAGTCGAGTGCGTGCTGCAGTACTCGTAATTACCGGCATCGATGACGGACGAGCGACGAGCGCATACTGCAGCAGCAGCTTGCCGTCAAGACATCATGTCTGTCGTTGACCAACCCCAGCCGAAACTGATCACAGCCCGGCGCCGTCATGCTCCATTCCGTACTGTAGATGGCGCACTGACTCAGCAGACTGCGTCAGCTGCACCGCGTACCGTACCTGCCTCTACCTTACCTTTAAGCACTAAACGGCTACACGTGCGTGCGCTGGTGAACATGCAGACTGCCTTCTAGTTCATGCGAGATGACCAGCAAAGAGGCTTATACGTGAGACCTGTGCGGGCATAGGCTAGCCCTACCCAAGGGTATACGGTAGGGGGCCTACAGGCAAAATTTCACGTGTATGGATCGAGTATGAGTAACGTGTTCGGGTAACTGAAATTGCCGTACCAGCTGAGCCCTAGTTTAACTTAGAAACTTAGAGTTGACTTTCGTTCCCAGGTACTCCCGGGATCGACAGTTCCATGAATAGAACTTTCGCTCCCTGGTATTTTCGCTCCCTGGAACTTTCGTTCCCAGGAACTTTCGTTAACTGGAACCTTCGCTGCCCTAAGCGAAAATGATGTGGAACTTTCGCTCCTCTTGTAGGCCTACAAAAGTCATTGTCAGAGACTCAGAATTGATATTATAGGCCTATAGCTTGATGCTTATAATCGAAGCACCTGGAATCAAAAGACGACAGCATGCGGTGTAAAAAATGTTCAACGTTCAAAACAAGAAAGCCCAGCTGTCGCTAGGGAAGACGTGCTACAGTTCCTGTTGCAGTATTGACCTTCAAAATCATTCAAGGTCGATGACTATTACATCATCTAAAAGGTCATTTTCTATTAATGATGAAAAGTTACCTTGGCCCTATCTCTCATCGTTTCTGAAATATGGCCAATTTTATGTTGAAAAACGCATATTTTGAAAGTTCTCAGGAGCGAAAGTTTCATCTATGATAGCGAGTACGTATACGTGGGAACGAAAGTTCCATAATTCAGGGTTAAGTAGTGTGGATTTGCTGGCGTTTGCATACGTTGGACGAAAACCCTGCATATTTAACCCCAACCCATACCTGTAGGCGGCCGTTCAGAACAGTGAACACGCCTTTGTCAATGCGATACGTCAATCTCAGCAGAATAGAAAGAAACGTCGAGACGTTAGAAGGACCGACATAAAAGCCGTCGGTCGGGTTTCGTATGACTGGCGTGGCGACGTCGGCGCACAGATAAGATCATGAGATGGCGTGATAGCCTAGTGAGCCGACTACGCCGGTGGCCGGCGACGACCGACCGAGAGGTCTGACCGGCCCTTGGCCCCTGCAGCCGACCAGTAGCAGCGTCCTGACAGGAAGCAAGGGCGAGAGGGGTTAGAAGACTGCACCTACCTACCCCGCCCCCCAAAATTAGCCTGTCCGAAGATCTGCCTTTTCAGCTCCTCCGTATAATGATTAAACTTCACGTGGTCGAGTTTCTGATATGCACAGGGTGGTCCAAGAAAACGGCACAAAGTTATAGGCACCATAATTTTGCAACGGTACATCCCAGAGTCATGTGGTTTTTAGCAAAATATTTTTTTACAAGATTAAAGTCAGTGTTTAAATACAGCAGTTAAATATTCTTTGTTTTTGCTATTGGCAAGTGAACTATGCAAAAACACTATTACCCTCGACACCGCAATCCACAAAAACGTGCCACTTTTATTTTTTCAATAGCTCCGTAAAACATTGGCCGATTTCGATAATTTTTGACACACGACATTAAGAAGAAGTTTGACGCAAACGTGTATAGTTTTGGCTACCTCATTTTAATGCTGTCGCTAAACTACCGTGCGAAATGCAGAAGTCGCAGTTTGGCCATTGACAACAATGAATTCCTACCGGGTAGCGCCTGCGTCGGCTCAGAAATTATTAACGGAATAGCGACAAACACGATTGGCAATTGTTATCTCTCAAAAAGTCCCACGTGTCACATCACATCATCTTCATTACAGCATATGCTCAAAATGTCCTCCTGCAGCACAAACGCATCAGTAGACGTTGACACCATTTGCCAACAGAACGTTCAGTAACTGCATGACTTAAGCGGCCCACTCACTGTTGATGTATCATTTCAGTTTGTCGACTTACAATTTTAAAATGAAGACGAACTAACAAATTTTTCACGATTTTGTGGACTCAGTAATTTTCTGAGCTGACGCATGCACTACCCAGTATGAATTCATTGCTGTCAATGGTCAAACAACGACTTCTGCATTTCACACGGTAGTGTAGCGACAACATAAGGGTGAGGTAACCAAAACTATAGACATTTGTGTCAAGTTTCTTTTTAATGTCGCATGCCAAAAATTATTAAAATCGGCCAATGTTTTACGAAGCTATTGAAGAAATAAAAGTGGCATGTTTTTATGGACCGTGGTGTCGAGGGTAATAGTGTTTTTGCATAGTTCAACTACCAGCGGCAATAACAAAGAATATTTAACTCCTGTATTCAAACACTGACTTTAGTCAGGTCAAGAATTTTTTGGAACATTTTGCTGAAAACCACATGACTCAATGACGACCGGTGTAAAAAAGTAGGGTGTCATAAACTTTGTGCCGTTTTTGGACCACCCTGTGCATGAAGATTCGTGACGCAAAATAAGATTTGCATACGGAAATATGGCATAGGTGAGTGGGTTTAGTCTGCATCAGCCAGCGGCACCGGGCGACAGTCATATTGGAAGCAGTTGAAAAAATCGCCGAAGAGACGTTGACCTTGCAGATGCCGCGCAGTGATTATACGTCGACGATTTCCTTCGTAGAATACAAAATTTGGGACTGGGCTTCCATGTTGCGAATTTAAGGGCGAAGCAGAAATCCTGAACCTCCAAATCTCCTCTGCATTGTAATGTACGAGAAAATTTCAGCTCATCTTTTTTTGTACGGATGCAATACGTTATGAGAATAATTCAAAGCGTAAATCCTCGACTGATACTTTTTGTCAACAGTCTTCATTTTGCTGCCGGAAATTTGCAGATGTCTGTCGGTGGGAACACTGCAACCCGATTGCCTGTCCTGAAACTTTGAACCGCCGACGCCGAGGCTGCAGACGAGTCCGGCGCCCCAGCGATCGACCTGTGTCTGTGCGTCTGTGTTTGCGACCGACGTTAGTGACGCCATACAACGGTCTGAACGCGGCGCCATTCGCCATAGCCGCTGGAGTATATGCGCATTATACTCGCGGCGGCGGCGCGGCCGATCTGCACAAATATTATGCCCGATTGATTACGCGATAATGTCATTCATATCCACACTCATGGCGCCTATACTGCGGTCGGTTACTGTCGGCATTAGTGGGATTCTAGTATTGTAATATATAGTTTACGTATTACACAAAAAGCGGCGACGTGCATAAACTACGTGAAAATAGCCTACAGATCAAAACGATTAATTAACCGTTATTGTTTTCCACTACGTGGAAAAAATAGCGTTCTGTCGAATTCCTAAGCTTTGAGTTTGAAACAATCGAATTGATATCAAATGTGCTAAAGGCCTATATGCGGAAAATAAAATGTCGTTACATTAGGCCTAGTATCAAAGACCCGCACGTTTATAAAGTTACGAAGTAGGACGCTGCGTGCGTAGATCTATAGCTTGACGTTAAATAATTGCGATGACGATCGACCGACAGACAGCGTGGTGACGATATAATTATTAGCACGAGCTTGTTTGTTGGTAAAGTTTAAAGCCGCATGCGATGCGCCAGCGGGCGGAGACTAATTATGCGGGGGCGCCTCTAGAATTGTTAGATACGTTGTCGATGACTTTTCAACGCTTTTATTTAACGCAACATTCCATTCGGATTCAGACAGAGAGCGACTCAGAAAGCAAAGTCCTTCATCGGACCGCTAAGCGGCTCAGCCTCGAGAGTGACGTCAAGAAGGCGTGGATCTCTTTAGCTTAGCAAAACGTAAACACAGCTGTAGCCCCAAAAATGTAAACACTCTCACTAGCTCCTCCGTCTTACAGACTCAGGGCTAACAGATCGCCTTTTTGGGAACTGAGGCAATACCGACGAAGCCTCAGCCTATAGCCACTAAATATTCAATTTCTTCCCTAAGCTTAGCTATGACCTTCACCTTAGCAAGACCCAA
>Ga0056128_1005303_pt1 | contig 16209 bp, 7 predicted proteins | sample WorMetLIZISLAND2_FD_71113 | JGI IMG/M metagenome (GOLD analysis project Ga0056128, IMG submission 71113) | Marine gutless worms symbiont microbial communities from Max Planck institute for Marine Microbiology, Germany - Olavius geniculatus... ... | reverse complement strand
GTTGCCATGCCAAAGAAATTTGGGACAAAATTGGCTATAACTCGGTAACAGTTGTAATCGGCTTGGCTACTGTAAGACAAAATCTGAAGCGCAATATGTTTGTAACTGATCACCAGTAGGAAAACAGTATTTTAGTAATAAAACAGCAAATATAAATGTACAAAACATTAGCTTATACACTTGTTAACGTCAACATTTAAGGACTTGCACATCGAAAACAGCAAAAATTACAAAAGGTGATATTATTCAGCAGCACATTGACACACAGTCAGCGTGATGCGGGCAATATCGCCTTTTGTAATTTTTGCTGTTTTCGATGTGTAAGTCCTTAAATGTTGCCGTTAACAAGTGTATAAACTAATGTTTTGTACATTTATTTTCATATAAAGTCGCCTGTAAAAAATTTTCATGGTCGAGCCAAAGGGGGGCATCGCACCGTGCCCCCCTAATACGCTATTGCTGTTTTAAAATGCATTTATATCTTATTGATGTAGGCCTACACTGATTGCCAAAGTGGCAGGACCGCTGCTATCGTGCGTCACGTGAGCTTTTCTCAAATTACTTATTCCCTTTTCTTTAATTGTTTATTATCAATTTTGTTGTTTACTTTTTATCAGTAATAGTGAATAAATGATTATTTTCAATTACGTGCGATCTTTACTGTTAGGATTAGCATTACGGTTAGAACCGTTAATCGTCAGCGATCGTGATTTCAAAATCGCGGAGATGCGACGATCGCGCGGAACAATGTATCGCATGCATCAATTCAAGTCAGTTTATGTGACAGCAGAAGAGCTACTAAGTGACAGCGTGGTTGCCTGTGTAGTTGTACTGTGACTCAGTGACTGTAGCAAGCCTTGCAGCAGCAGCAGCGGCGGCGTCAGTGATGACGCAGTCAATAACGTCACCACTGCCGCCGCGCCTGTACGTGCAGTCATCCGTCTCGCCGCAGCGGACCGCCAGTGGGATTTTCGTTGACGAAAACGAAAACTAAAGTTGTCAACGACGAAAACAGCGAATTCGATTTCTAGGTCATTATTTTGTAGCTCTTGACATTAAATTAAATTGAATAAAGATCCGTTAACGACAACTAAAAGTACATCGGACAAAATGAAAACCAAAACTGAAGATTATTCCCAGAACCGAGACCCGAACTGGATAATAAATCAAAGCGAAAACGACACTGCGATGCACGGGCAGTCACCAGCAACATGATCGCCGAACTGAGCGTCGCTTCGCGGCATTCTACTTGCAGCCAGCTAGGTCCATTGCGACTATTCAATTACGTCGCTCGGTCGCTCGTCAGATTATCCGCGCTCTGCTGACTTCGCACTGCGCCACTCAGCACACCACAGCTCAGGTCTACTGTGTAGCCAGTAGCCATAGCCTCCATTGCAGTCCGCAGTGACGAAGGGCTGGGTGGCTGGCTCCTGGTACATGCATGCGGCCCGTCCCAGGACGCCAAAGTCAGCGGACCGAAGACAATTCTTTGCTTCGCCGCTACACTCAACACTGGACTGCTGAAACTAGAGCCACCAGGCCGCCGGTGATGATGCACGCCAGGACAAACACACGACAAAATTGCAGCAGCAACAGCAGCAGCAGCAGTAAAGGAGGTGGCGTAATTATTGATTAATCTCACAAAGTAATTGCCGTCCATCTACCCGTCCGAGTGCAGAGTGGACGACGCCGGTGCAACAGATAGCAAGCGCTGCCTGCAATCAAAACTGTCGTGCTCGCTCTATGCCACCGCGCTGATACGATTAGTTCTAAGTCGAGTCGTCGACATCAGCAAGCTTCCTTCCCACGTAATGCAGGCGCGTCCTGTCTTCGACCAAACAACCAATTAGACGATCAATACGAACGAACGTCGTAAATACAGTGAGTATGTAGCTCCGTCGGAGATCTTCATCCGACTGAGTCAATCACGAGAGAAATGTAGCCACGCAGATTACAGAGAGAGTGTGTGAAAAACAACACAGACACGCTTTAGTCCCTGTAGAAATAAATGATGCTTTCGGACGCATTAAGTCTTACCAAATCAGATACAACTGCTGCTGATGTGCGACTGAAACTTGGTGATTCACTTACGGTTTTCTGTACTGACAATCACATCATAATTTGCTTTACTATTTTAAATCTTTTTTTACATTCAATTGTAGTTTACGTGGTCTATTTACATATTAGTTTTCACTTAGTAAGTTATATACTTTTACATCATCGCGATACGCGATGTATCCTGGTGTATCCTACTCACTCACGCATTCACTAATTTCTGCAGCATAATCGACGTCAAATAATCACACATCAGAAAGCATCATCCGCTTTATGCCTCCATGTTTAAGCTTTGGTCTAGAAATAATACATTATGCGGGCGTCCTATCTCGTTATGAGTCTTGTTTGTCTGTCTGTCGGTCCGCCTGTCCCGCATGGCTCCTAGCTCAAAAACAAAAGACACAAACCAAAATTGGTGTGAAAGTTTATCGGTGCAAAAGCAATCGGCGTGTCAGTTTTTAGTTCAAAAAGCAAAACATTTCGCGTCAAAAAACCGCAGAAACGCGACGCATTTCAACTTCTTAATGCATATTTCGTACACAAATCTTGGTTTGTACGGTGACTTAATTTACTGTTAACGCCTGCGACGAGCGGACGGATGGCCGCATAGTTCGGCACCGGACGCCGATATCTTTTGAATACAGCGTTAAAATACACTTCGGCATGCACGTACACACAGGCAAACATTGCACGGTGCACTCAATAAGTGTAAAACGACGATGTCGACGACGACGACGACGATGACAATACAAACGACATCGACAAGCGGACATAATGTTCTTATAATTCGTCGAGTTTCTTATGAACCGGTGCGGCACTGCGCCCTAGCTCGCGACTCGGCACAGCATTATAACGCCGTATATAGTAGGCTACATGTACTACATGACATGTTGGTACGGGTCAACTGAAAATGCCGGAAACGAAAATGCATGACATGAAATAGCAGAAAAAACCGGAAACAGCAAAACAAGCCGGTTAACTACGTCAACTGAGCTTTGATTTTGGACATTCTTCAAATGGGAAAAAACGGCTACAGGGGAGCAATGACAAATCTAAATCTACTTAGGGCCTAATCTATTCAACCGCCTGAAACATTTAAAGCTTCCGAGCTACGTTCATGTCTTGCAATTTTATGAATTTTATGCGTTGTATTATTCACGTCCTGCTGTTTAGCGATCTGTTTTTAATGCCCTGCTATTTCATGCCCTGCAATTCCGATGGTCCGTCATTTTCTTCTCCGTCATTTTTAGCGTCCCCGTTCGTACGTGTGCGTGTGTCGTGAGACAACGTTTACGTAGTCGTGTCGTCAATACTTCGACCGACAAGATCGGTACAACAATAACCAGCCAACCAACGCTCAGGTCGTCTCAGCAGCAGCGTATTACATGCCTGGGTGATTTGGCGAAGTCGCAGACACAAGGCCTATACTTAGTCGGCGTAGGGTAGAGACAGGGGCTTCATTCAAAACGGCGTAAGCACGCCAAGTGGGCGCCTGTTCATAAAGCCGGTGACGAATGGGCGGCTGGGCTGGGGTGGGCTAGGGGGAACGTAGAGTCGTTTGTAGAGAGAATAAGACGGACGGGCGTGCAGAAGCATTGAGTGACGAGAGAGCGAGTGAACACAGCGATCGAACTGCAGAGCGAGGCGAGTTAGCGCCAATAGCTGAAGAGCGAGCTCCGACAGACAGTCCGACGCCATCCTGGCATACTTAGCCGCGCGTGTGGAAGCCATCGATTCGATTCCAGCGCCCGTCCATTCTTAGCACGCGCCGCTAGCGCAAGTTTCGATCCACAGACCGACGACCGTCCGTCATCTCTAAACGCAACGCCAGACCAGCCGCGCACAGTCGCAAGCGTTTTCTGCGCAGCGTCACGTGACACGTAACAAATTGTCAAATTGTGCTGCAATAAACTTCGCCATGACTCTTCCTGCAGCCAATGAGCGACATTAAAATATACCGAGTTATTTTTCATATTTATAGAAAACTGCAAAAATACTTTCAGAACGCAAAAGCAATAAAACGTGTCTCCTGAATTCTTAACATTTATTTATGTCACTGGTTAGGGACTAATACTTATTATTAAGAGGATATATGGTTACGGTACCGATAAAGCACAGTACTCAGTACCTAAAGCCCATGCCACGTTTGAGGGTGCAAACTGCATACCCTCCGAGTTACCCTCCTGCAGTGGTTCACGTGACAGCACAATATGCGGCCGTCCTATCTCCCTTGCTCCTCTGTCCGTCCCTTTCTTCGTAATCCTGTTTGACTACGACTCTGAGGAGAGGTGAATACGGATTTTCAATAACGCTAGCAGTGGGCGGATATACAGGTGCTGGTGCGCCGGTACGTATGGGAATGACCAGCACAGATCTTGAGCGGAGCGGCTGGTGGCCTGACTGACGCTGGTGTAGTGTTCAGTGATGGATGAATGGCTGCAGACAGCGCGTGCGATGCGCCAGACAGTCAGTCGGCCATCCATTCATCATCACTCGCGTCATCTCATACAAATTTGATCGCTGCTGCATGACCAGCCTCAGCAGCAGCTCATCTTAGCGCCATCCTGCTATCTCGCCCGTTTTCCCGGAAACCATCAGCACATTCCATTCCAATATAGCATCGAAATATTGCTCCCTGGCGCAAATCATTTTTGCATCATTGTTTACGCAACACTGTAACTTTAATTTTTCTCAATGCTGCCTGCAAATGTTCTGAATCTTATCTCTTAAGTTAAACGATGCCGATTTGCGTCATCAAGTCATATTTCATTGATAATACAGTTTATATAGCCTAATATTATGTTTCATTCGAAACAATGTCCATCACACTCCGCACATAAAATAGGTAGAAGCAGTACGAATCCCGCACTTCTTTCACAAACTTTAGCAACCAAACTGGAAAAATCCGGCTTACTTCAATAATTACGCATTTTGAAATTTAGTAGCGACGTTCGATCGTATCGCTTTGTTGGTATACCGCAACCAATTTTATTTCAGAAAAAGCCAACAGAATCTTTTGGTTACGTTTCGATAGGTGCAGCCAGAAAGCAGGTGTAAAGCAATTCACTGCGTGAGAACGAGAGTGTGCAGAGAAAAGCGTCGAAACTAGTCGCAGTGATGGCAAAATTGCTCGGGGGAGATCTGTAATTCACTCTCAGGGCGAATGTCGTGCTCCCGCGGTATAGTTCCTGTGGATGATCGTACAGTAATAGCCAGCTAATTACTTATTTAGCGAAATGATCCGGTAGCCAATGCACCGCAGTGTGCTGCTATTAGTTTACGCACGAATGCCGCGCACGGCCCATGGTGCTGCTACTGTAGGCTACATAGCGTGACATCTTCTGATTAAAAATTCAAGCTGCTATCGCGTGCCGTGCACTCATTTCTTGGCGTCAGCCAGTACGCCTACGGTCTCGACTGGATTTACGACATTAGCACGCGCATATAGCTTTACAAGATATGGAATTTATCCGAAAAATCTGTCTGGCATGCAGTTTTGTCTGCCAATAACTGCACGCGACGAATACGTCGCGATTAGCCTACTGATTACACAGCATGCAGCATAGCAATTAGCGACAAAACACGTCATTTATTCGACAGACGGGCGGAGAAAATTTGAAATTTCTGTTACATATTTCGCGGCATAAACAGCGTAGGCGACTACCGCGAGAGTTGGACAAAACGTTAAGCGATGAAAACTAGAAAAAATAAAGACAAACAGCGTACGAGTGTAGACAGCGACTTGGTGCAATGTCGTCTACATAATAATGCAGTCATCTATCAACTTAATATTAAGCAGTTGAGCTAAAAAAATATGTCGGCCCAATGCTGACGTATTATGCGGCCATGCGCCTGACCGTTGATTTTTAAATTGAAAATTATCACACCGATTAGTTCCGCTTGAGGAACGTTAGATTTTCCTGCCCCTTCTCGTCTACGAGTTAGAAGCTAGTACAAGACAGACGAACGGACAGATGGGCGGACGGGCAAGACATGTACTGCGGCCTATTCAAAATTTTTATTCGCCAGAAATCACATATACAAAAAAGCAAAAAAAAACGGCCATACAATAAAGGCTAGTCGTTGTTGCTGGTATTCAATAAGCTAAGACCCTCTCTGTCGTTCGCCCAAAAACTATACATCAATTTCCTGCTAAGTCGACACGAAATGCAGAAGCACTGATCAAACCTTGTAACGCACATATCATCGATTATACGCCCAGTCAGTTGTCTTGTAGACTTCATTATACACCGTGGTCCATAAAACGTGTTCTTTTTATTTTTTGAATAGCTTCGTGCAGCATGGACCGATTCTAATAATTTTTGGCGAACATCATCAGGAAAAAACTCAACGCAAATGACTATACTTTTGGTCACCGCACTTTAATACTGTAGCTACACTACCTTGTAAAATGCAGGTTGTTGAACCTGCTGTTTGCGAGTGGTGTCAACGTCAACTTGCATTCGTGCTGGAGGAAGACATTTTAAACACATGCTGTAATAAAGAGACTGTAATGTGACACGTGTGACTTTTTTAGATACAGTAGTAGCTATTCGTATTTGTCGCTTTTTAGTTAATCATTTTTGAGCCGAGGCATGCGCTATCCAGTATGAATTCATTGTTGTAAATGGCTAAAATGCGATTTCTGCATTGCACAAGGTAGTGTAGCGACATTATTAAAACGAGGCGGCCAAAACTACATTTATTAGCGTCAAATTCTTTCCTGATGTGGCGTGCCAAAAATTATTAAAACAGCCAATGTTTCACGAAGCTATTCAAAAAATAAAAGTGGCACGTTTTTATAGACCACGGTGTATATTGACTGCGTTGCACTAAGCGCACTAATGGCACAAAAATGCAACACTTTTAGTTGGAATCATTCTTATCGAAGTACACTGAGGTGAAATGTCAGACTTGCGTTCAATGCGAGAGCCGTAAAAAGCGAGCAGTGCACACAAACAAAAGCGACAGCGTACCCCATTACTATAAGTGAAGTGAATGTGCAGAATGATTTGTTTAACGAGACCAGCACGGAGTAAGTCTACCTGTCATACACGGACTCCTCCCATGTGTCATGTCGTCGTAATAAGGGTCTACATGTCATGTAAGCAATGGTGTAGGTGTGGCGAAAAACAAAGCACCGGCCATTGTTCACTGCTTGCACCTGCCATGCATGCTCCGCACAGTTTCCGCTTCCAAGTCGCGTTTTTGACATTCCCTGTAGCCCATATTTCCTCTACTACAGCTATCTTTTATTATTTGCGTCAATTGAGGCGTACAGTACTTGCATTGGTTCGAACTTTTCGCAAATTGCATGCAGCCGGTAATTTGTCTGACACTGACGTGCCCGAAGGGTCAGCATTTGGCCAATGAGGCGTGCTAACCATGAGCGATGCTGTATGGCCGCCATCCTTTGCCGAAGTCGCTGCATGTTGTCGCCGCTGTCGTTTTCCTGTAATTATCTGACAGACCCATGTATCTGACACAGCGGGTGTCTATGCTATTGGTTTGTACCGTACACGTCTACACTATAGTATACGAGGTATTTAAATGACTTCATTTCATCAGCAAATGTCTGTAGCCCGTTTACCTATTCAATGCCAACTCCCCAGTTAATAGAGCTGACACGTTGCTAGAGTTAAACTCATTTTAAATACTGTCTATCTACACCTGTACAACGCAGGCCTGTCTGCATCACCATGTAAGTCTGACGACATTTAAAAGTTGGCCACGGAAGTGACTCCGATACAGTGAACTCAAAGAAAATGGTCTCCGCTGCTACACAGTGCACATGTGTGGTCCAAAAATTTTAAATTGATTTTAAAGCCAAATGCTTGAGATATTAATTTAGTATTGAATACTGAGTCCGCAAAGACGTAAGCCGACGACCGTAGTCGATCGTGGCTGACGTGGTGGACCGTCTGTCAAAGAAACAGAAAAAAGCATCAAGGTGAATGACGTATAGTTATCGTTAGACGCAGAGCAGCGGCAACGGCAGGCGATGTACGTATAAGTCGACTTTGACGAGATGAAAGAATGAAGAGAAGAAGCTTCAGCAGCTGGTCGCATGCAGGAAAGGATGCTCCGCCGGACGGAAGGACGGACGGACGGACGGCTTATCTCTGGCGACGCTGCTCGGCGAGCTTAATTCCCGCCGGTCGGTCGCGTGTGTGGCCTGTGAGCTGCACATCAAACGACTTAAGCCGGGCGAGCAGCTATACGGCGAAGCCACAGTGCTGACAGTGGCAGCGCACACACGGTCTTCGTGCATGGGACACAGATCTACGTTGACGACCGGTGTCATATCAAAATGTCTCCCCATGAAAAATCCGTCCGGGGAGAGATAATTACAGAACTGATATGTCTCCCGCTTATTAAAATATCGCCGGCCCCATAAAGTCTCCCATTGTAAGATCGCTTCCCAGAAAAGTCTCTCCCGGCCGACAATTTACCGGGCGGGACGGATTTTTGCCGGTAAATTGTCGGCAGACTTTTCTGGAGAGCTATCCTATACTGGGACACCGGCAGTCCGGCACAAAAACGTCAGCGCGCGGATCCGTTCCAGCTTCCAATTTACTGCAGCAGCAGCAGCTGCTGTATCCACGACAACGCGCGGCATCATCGCGGACAGAGACTACTCGATTACTGCAATCAATCCACGGCCGGCGTAATCACATCGTTATAGGACGTTACGTTATGACGACAGCTCAATGTAGCGAGCGGTCCAGTCGTCTTGAGATGCCGGAAATGGCCCATCCGGCGAGATTCACTTACGCAGATGTTACGTAACTGTAGCTTTGCTCTTTGATCCGACCTAGATCGATAAAATCCATCCATCTGTATCGTTTGTGTACAATCTGGGGAGATTATCGCTGTTATATCTGCTTACGTCTGGAAATATCATTTGCTGAACATTCAGGTATACTCAAACAGTTCTAAACAATACGAGGCAATTGTTTTCAGCCTTGAAGCCAGGTTATAAACGCCAAATATGTTGCAAAATTTATTTGCACTCAACTAAAACTTTAGTAGGCTAACAATCGTGAAAATGAAACATAGACCGACGTGGTTAATAAACACTAGCTGCAACTTCCTCATCTTAATTTTAAATGACGATTGTTGGCATATAAATAATTGTTGCAAATAATGTAATATCAACTTTGTGTTCAAAACGTACTTGTAAATGCATTATTGTTGAAAAGAATTCCCAGTCAGTTAATGCAGACAGGACGTTTGATTTTCATCTTTTGCCCCAAGAGGCTTCGTTCCCAGAATGGCAGTGCTAAATAAAGTAAATATAAACTGCTCAAGTCTAAGAAATCGCTTATAAATGACACGGACGCAGCACGCAAACGCCAGGACGCATATTCGTGTCGAAGTTTGACGCGCTAATCAAACACGGCTCGCGCACTGACTGCCCGCCGTCACGTGATCACGTCACGTGACGACCCTCGGGTCCACTTGTCTATCTATGTCCGTCAAAGACGCCGATGTCACATAGTCCGGTCCGGCTTCTTTCGTCGTTGCTGTCGATTAATTTAGCGTTCTTCTGGGATCGGTCGGCGTCGCATTTCGCTCGCTCGGTCCGCCTTTTCGCGATCGTCGACGTCGTTCGTAGTCTATATATGTATGCCGAGGAAAGTTATCTTCTTGCTGATTGCGCTGAGCAGCCTGGACGTGAGAAGGCGGAATCTGCAGTCCGTGGTCGGAAGCAGCACGACGAATATTGGCAGGACGCGTGTTCAAGTCGGACGGCGCGCACGATCCAATTTCCGACTCGCGACGACACACGGTATTACGTACGAAAATATAGGAGGACACACGACAATACTATCAACTCGCGGCGCTCAAACTAGCATCGAATTTGAACGACATATAAACGCTGGCTATATAGACGGGATGGATAACTGCATCTGCTGTAGAGGATAGATGCGGCACTTAGACTGTGTCTGTGACCTTGTATCGTCGCCGTTTAGCGGCATTTTAGCAGCGAAACAATATAACAGCATCAGTCTCATATGTAGCAATGATTGATAGCACTACCAAACCACACGGTTACCACTTTTGCTGCGGTTTTTGTAGCAAATATACGGATACAAATGATGGATACAAGACGCAGCATGGCTAAAATTCATATAGCATACAAAAAACTCTATGATTGACTACGCAATTAAATATAGCCAGTAATAATAAGAAAAATTTATAACGCCGTTCGGTGATATACGGAGCGCTTAGAGTTGATAAAAGTGAGCCAGCATAAGAATTGCTATATTTTATACAATAACGACATTAAAATCTTTCGATTCAACTTTCAGAATATTTCAATCGCGTTTTATACGGCGTACAGCAGAAAGAACACAAATAAAAAACACAAATAAAGCAAAGACAAAATGTGCGTATATTTTTTTATCAAATTGGACCTGATAGACCTGTAACAACAACCACGATTTACGGGAGGCTAAGTAAAATCTATTAAAGTTAGAAATTTACATCATCCGTTAGCAGATTTACAGTACAAACGCATTGTTTTAAAATTATTCTAAATATACAATATCAAGCATTACGGCCTAAATTATTTTAACCCAGATCGTCTAGCGAATGTGTATATAAGTGAAGTACCAAGAGATGAGTTTGTTCTAAATATACATGTACGCTGAAAGTTATTACAATAACTTTTAGATCTAACGCTATTTCACGTTTTATTCACGTTGTAAATTAATCAATTCAGCACAACTTGTTAGACGCGACTTGACCTCAGACGCGGAAGCCCAGTGCTATCGGCTATACGTCTGCCTCGTGTTACTTTTCGCACGTACCGACGTCTGCAAACAGGTGCGTATATTCAAATACAGAAGAGCCAGTACAAAATGCAGTACGCGACGCCATAGCAGATAATACGAACCTGTACCAGTCGAGTCCTCGCTGATAGTGACGATCAAAGAAGTGCACCTCGGGGCCTGGAGCCCGCACGTCAGGGTGGATGCGTAAGAACTCCAGCAGAGCGCGCGTCCCGCCTTTCTTCACTCCGATGATGATCGCTTGCGGCAAGCGACGCACTGCAGTCAGATCCTCCGACAATCCGTCGACGTCAGCGTCTGACATAAATTCGTAGTCCTTCCTATGTAAGCTTAAAGTCCGTTCCAACGCAGAAGAATTACGGCCGGAGTTCAGCGTCGGTCGGTCGGCGATATCTGTCCGCAGATCGTCGAAGTCTGCAGTGTCGTCGTGTACGACGGATGTGGCACGCGGGTGGAACCTCAACGCCGTCGAGCGTCGACGAAGCGCCGCCGCGTGGCGCTGCGGTCGGTAGTCGTTGAGGTCGACGGCGCTAAGACCTGGCGCCGGCTGGACGCCCAACAGAGCAGCGTCACCAGCAGACACAATCAACTCAGTCAGCAAATGAATGACCACGCCGACGACCACCACGTTCAACCACGAACTGACCGCCGGCACCATCATCATCATGCTGACCGCTGACGTCATACGTCACATGACGTCACTGTGACGTCACAGCTCATCGCGCTCTCAGCGGTCACTCGCTGTCCGTGCTATCGTTAGTTTTCACTGCTGCGGTGGACGCTTGCGGAGTCAATTGACCGACGATGCGCTGCGGAGTAGTCAGTTGCTTGCTGCGTGCTCGCCTGCGCTGTCTGTCAGTCCAGCGCTCAATCAATTCACTCTCAGGTAGAGATAGGCCTTTACACCGTGTGCGTATACCTACAAACAGTGCATCGTCGGCGCCGGCGGCCGTTCCTCCGTGCCGTACGTGTGTAAACTGCGTAGGTGTCGGCACACAGGGCGGAGTCTATTCTTCTTCACCGGCCAATTGCAACCTAGGCCTATTCGTATACGCTTTGTCACCGCGTACAGAAAATAATAATTTTAAATGAATATTTTGCTCTGTTTCCGTTTTGAATGGATCAGTTAGCCTACAGGCGTGGTTTCTTGACATGAGTTTATCACTTAGAAACCAAAAAGCAAAACTGTCAACTTCGCTATCAATATAGGTGCGATACTATTTGATGAAAGACACTGAAAACTGACGGAGTGATCAATATCGTTTTTGTCTGTGCAAAATACCGGGTAAAACAAAAAAGCGTGACCACTTTGTTTTAGGCCTACAGTTCGTAACTAAAAAAATGTTGATCAGATTCGCACCAGATCTGACAAGAATTCATGCCATTTCATCGAAATCAACTTTGGAAAATAAAGTAATAGAGCCTAATGACAATACCCCGAGAAGCGCTTGGCGTAATTGTAGGTTTTCAGCCAATTAAAGATACTTTGCATTTCGCTGAACAGACTATCTTTATTATTGTTGGTCTTTCTTTTGATTTTGTATGGACTTTTGTGGATGTGCCGAGCGCTTTAATGACTGTAGATGAGCTCCTTCAGATCTTTACACTCCACAGTTCAATGTTTTTCGAAATTATTTCTAACGTGCGATCTGCTTTCGAACGTTATGTCATGCCGGAGTGCATTTTGTTTTAAATATTTTATTTACTTTTGCCTGTTTGATATAGGCTCATAGACTTTTACCTTACCAAATTTTGATGCATCTACCTCTGTTGTGTAGTTTCAATCAAATAACAAACACGTCATTTTACTAACCGTGTCCTCCAAAAATTGTCAAAATTGTTTTCGTCAGAACTTCGTCAAATTTGAAATTTTTACAACTTTGATAATTTTAAGCATAAAAATATAGCAAAGAAAGTAAAATTATGTGAAGTGCACTGATTTACCATTTTTGCGTTCAGACTAATTAATTCGCGTCGTTTTCTGGGAAATGGTATACAGGGTGCGGCAAAAAAGTGGACACCTAAAGTTTTTCGCTGTTTTCTTAGCAACCGTTTGAAATTTTAATTCGAAATTTTACAGATTTATTTACTGAAACATTCTACATCAAACTGCCAAGTAAAATTTGATTCTGTTGAAAAACGACGAAGTTACAGACTTTTTAACATGACCGCTTACAGATTTTTCAGCATTCAAAAATGTTCCGGCTACAACACCAATTTAATAACATCGTTGAAACAACACAGTTAAATAATGATCAAATGCCAGAATTCCATTGTCACTGCGAATGTTCGATGTGTTTACTACCAGCTCCAAACAACAACACCAGCCTCAAGTCGCCTTATTTGGGAAATCTTTTACAGCCTTGTCGATTGGTCCCTGTGGCAGGTTGTCTCAGATAGCCTAACCTGAAGCGCTTCCTGAAGTTCGGCGCTTGTTTTCAGCTTTGTTATAAGCTTGCAGTAAGCCTCCAACATTGCACCCCATACGTCATAGTCCATTGGGTTTATATTCGATGAATTTGGAGGCCATTGGTCTTTTGTGATAATATCTGGACAGCTGGCCCGCAGCCAGTTTTGTGCGCTGCTCGGCGTTGCGCGCTGTGTGTGCTGACGCGCCCGGCGCGTCGTCCTGCTGGAAGATGAATCCGGTGAGCAGCCGGCGATTGCTTTAAAGGAACGATAATTTAGTGGTAATTTATAAACAATAAAAATTGCAGTTTATCAAAACGTCACTGTGACGTTATCGGCAGTAACGTGTTACCTGCAGTTTTTGAAAATTAATAGCATTTTTAGCACAAACATTTTTGAATGCTGAAAAATCGGTAGGCAGTTATGTTAAAAAGTCTGTAACTTCGTCGTTTTTCAATAGAATCATATTTTACTTGGCAGTTAGATGTAGGAGGTTTTGATAAATAAAACTGTAAAACTGCATATTAAAATCCCAAACGGTTGCTCAGAAAACGGCGAAAAAATTCAGGGGTCCACTTTTTTCTGCCGCAGCCTGTATATATAGGCCTATACGGACACTGTGGCAGAATTGATAGCAGTGCAGCACCATAATATATTATTTTACGTCTATACGGCGGATGTTCAAGCTCGCAATTAAGTGCTTCTGTTGAGATTGTTCTGCAAGCCCATTGGCTCATATAACTGCTGTATTCGCTAGGCCCCCTAGTGTTCAGAATTTCAGAAACGCCATCATAATTATTGTTAAAATTGCGAAAAAGCGTCTCCAGTTTTCTTGGTTCTGTCCAGGGACGTCGATCGCCACAACTGGACCCAGGGAAACATTCTTGCTGGGCTTCTCTGGGGAGAAATTTTATTTTTTGTTGTTTTTAAAATGGCGCATTCTGGTGTACTTTAGGGTCTATATTTTTGAGCGACGGCGGGGCCCCAAACGTTGCGGGGCCCGGGGTAACTTACCCCTACCTTCCTTCTCGACGGATCTGGGTTTGCCCCGAACGTGCTCCTGATGGGAAGCACACGTCGTTTTCCAAAACTTATACTTTACAGGAAGGGCTTCGCTGTCCGGTCCCTTCTCAAGAACTCGTACTGTTGTAAATACGTTACCCTACAATCATACAATGTAGGCCTAATGTTGTTTTTCAGCATTGCTGTAATTAAAAATTTATAAACATTTTTTATTTTTTCATAAAACGCGTTTTTAAGGGTTTAAGCAGGGTGCATGATGTAACAGACAGACGAGAGAACGGACACTCGGACAGGTAGACAGAGTGACAGACAGAAAGTCGTTGCGGCCACGCCATCTTCACGCAGCACCAGTAGCAGCAGCAGGAAGCGGTCAGCACTCAGCATAGTGCTGACACCTAGCGAATAACCATAAAGCAATCTAAAAATAATAAGCACAGTATCTATGGTGGAAAAACCCGTCGTGTCGTGCGCTAATATTAGAACACTGCTGGCTGCTGATTGGCTGAATGATAGGCGTGGCAGCCTCTGTGCTCGCAGTCGTGGGCTCGTATCGCAGCAGTTCGCGCCACTTCGCGGGAAATTCGACTTGAACTAGTTGGTGGTGACTGGGCAGAGTCGTCATTGTTTGCTGATTTTCTTGTTTTTCAGTGCTAAAATGAACAGAATTTACCGTGATTTGTCGTGGGAAGACTTGGACAGTCTAGGTATTTTTAGTTTCACACTAATAACGCAACATCTGCGTGCGTCACTGTTTGTTTTGGCAGTCAGGTCAGCTGCTATGTGCGATGTCACTTCTTCTTCGGCGTATGGTCGAACTTCAACAAGTTGAAGACTCCTGACCAGCTTCTGTATTAGAACAAAATATTCATTTAGAATTATTATTCTCCATATTCGTGTTCAATCATTGACAACGAATAGGATCACTAATCTTTAGTGGTCCCACTGCGGTGAACTGCCAGTGATCACTTCTGTGAGAATTGTATCTTAGCAATAAGCTTTGCTTACAAAACTCCAACTTTTGACATTTTTGGACAATGATTATATTTACCGTTCGCACGCACGGTCCGTATGCAGTCACAAAGTGCTATTTACCGTTCGCAAATCACACACGACCAGATGGCATACTTTTAATCAACATCTTTGGCAGCACTAGGCAGAATATAGTGGTTTAGCGTTTGGCCTATTGGCACTAATCAACCACATGATCAACTGAAGGATGCGTACGTTTAATAATTTTTTGGGTCACTTAGGAATGATCTGACGGCTTGGGTGGTAGCTGATATTCGGTTTCAATTAATGTCAATCTTTACTACGACAAACCACCGGCCAAGAAACCAACCATGGTGTAGGTGGGTGTTGGTAATTTGTAGGCTATAAAATACGCCGCTGTCATATCTCATCTTTGTCATTTTAAATTGTTTTAAAGTAATTTATTGATAGCTTGCTAATTGTTTAAATTATAGGCCTGTGGTTCTAAACTGTTATCTTATTTTACGACGCTAATTATTGTATGATTCAAAGATGTAAAAAAACGTTTTTATTCTTGCCACGTTTTTTACGTTTTTCAAAGTTTTTTTATTTTGCTCAACGTTTTTTATTTTAAAAAACGTGCATTGAAGCACTTCTGGGATTACAAGAAACAATAATTCTAGCGGTAGCTCAGCGATCTTGCAGTTAGCACTGGAAAATTGCTAGAGGTAGATCGGGTAGGTACATTATTAGGAAGATGGTAGAATTTATATGCCTGGAAGACGTAGAACGTCTACAAACCATTCCACGACACTGTCACGTATTTAAATCAGGTTTATTCAGTATTATATCAGAGTCCATCTCGAGCCAAAGCTGTTTTTGTAACACAGACTTAGAACTATAGTGCTTTTGAATAAATTTCATTTAAAGCTTGGTAATTGATAACATTTCAGTT
>Ga0056128_1005301_pt1 | contig 16211 bp, 9 predicted proteins | sample WorMetLIZISLAND2_FD_71113 | JGI IMG/M metagenome (GOLD analysis project Ga0056128, IMG submission 71113) | Marine gutless worms symbiont microbial communities from Max Planck institute for Marine Microbiology, Germany - Olavius geniculatus... ... | reverse complement strand
TCGAATAATGTGAAAACGGTTGCAGATAGGTACATACATGCTGCTTATCATAACAAGCACTGGTGACAGGCTTTTTGGATTTATCAACATCGATGACCTTGAACGACCTTGAACCCCTCAGAAAGAGGTTTTTAGTAAATTTTTCGCAATTTTTGGATTCAGTGCACATTTCAACACTGAATTGCGACGAAATGGCTGGAGATAGAGCAAGACAACTTGCGTACGAAATTTTCAGCATTCAACGTAGATTTTAACAGTTTAAGTCCCGACCCCCTAGGTTCAAGGAGGCCGGCGCAGGCGGGCGGCAAAGACAGCTACCCCCTAAAAAGTGATTATTTTACCGCAATTATCTCGTGTAACGTGAACACGGTTGCAGATAGGCACAGACATGCTGCTTATCATAACAAGCACTGGTGACAAGCTTTTTATTGCTGTAAACGTCGATGACCTTGAATGATCTTGAACCCTCAAAATAGGGGTTTTTAGTGAATTTTTCTGCGATTTTTTGCTGCGAAACACATTTTAAGAGTGAATTGCGCCGAAATGGCTGGAAATAGACCTGGACATTTTCCGCATAACATTTTTTTGGCACAGAACTTACATTTTTAAGAATCTACAAGTAGTTATTTTACCGCTATTGGCTCGTGTAGCTTGAAAACGGTTGCAGATCGGCAGACATACTGCTTATCATAACAAACAATATAGTGACAAGCTTTTTATTGGTGTAAACATCGATGACCTTGAATGACCTTAAATTTTAAAAATAGGGGTTTTTAGTGTTTTTTTCGCAATTTGTGGCTGCGGCGTAGATTTCAAGAGTGAATTGCGTCAAAATGGATAGAGTTAAATCAAGACAACCTGAGAATAATAACTGCTAAGTCGGTTGCGCGTCTCATGAGCTTTGCTCAAATTACTTGTAAGCCCCGCTAGCTAAAGATCGCATGCTGTAGTCAGCCGAAGAGATGCATTTAAACCGGCTTAAGCCGGCTAACCAACCACGCGATTTTGCTGGTCAATATTAAGACCGTGTGTTGTACATTTTGTACTAGCTTCTGTTGATGTTTTTCTGTCTTGGTTGCTAACATGTATACTAGAACAGTTTTCAGCACTAACGTGTAACACGTAGACACCATCCAGGAACTACAGTTTCAGCAACAAAAGTATGCGTGCAGTAGATTAAAAATGCGCAAAGTGCTGAAATGTTTGATAATGTACATTTATGAGGGATCCCTGGTTAATATTAATTATTTAAACTATTTAACTTTATTTTCGGCAACTTTCCATTTAAATTCTCTAAATTATTTTATTTTATTTTTTTCCCCGGATTTTCTTATGGCGTATTATTAGAACCGTAAAAAATTTCCTTCAAATTTTGAGGTCGGCAAACGCCGACCGGCGGGACCCCCCCCTAGTCGTTATATACGGACGGCACTCGCCGTCCGGCGGTGACCCCCCTAGGTGCTGACCCCCCGGGGTGGGGTTCGCTTGGATGGTTGCCAACGGCACACTTACCCGGCATACTTGACGGCACGTTCGGCACATTTCGGCACTTTTCACAATGCAAACTCGGCACAGAGCTGTAATAGTACTTCAGTGATGAACGAAAATGACTCAGTCAGTTGACGTCCGACCTCCGAGCAGTTAAGACCTATGCAGTGTATAGCAGTGAAGCGTGGATAGTGCTATAGGGTCGATAGCAGTTGTGACGTTATAGTAGATAGTCGTCGGCCATTTTGTTTGGTCGTTAATAGTCGTTGATAGTGTTGAGCGTTAGCGGACGTAGTTGAAGTTCGTTGAACGTCGTCGCGGTCGGCCATCTTGTCGTGCCTCGACCGGAAGTCGTACGTTGATGTGTTGAACTGACTGTTGAACTGATTTCGTCGTCGAAAGAAATTGTTTGATTGCACTGTTGCTTGTCATCGATGTTGACTTCTTCTTTCCAGACCAAAAAGTAAGGTGCGATTAACTTTTCCATTTCCGGTTTTACTTTTAGTTGACCGTACATAGGACTCTTACTGCTTTTACTGTATTGCCAAATTCTTTCTGCACCGGAAGTTCCCTTAGACTTTGTTTACTTTCAGTTCATCCATCTAATTTGTGGGTCCACGGGCTCGGACCGATAGCTTCCTTCACTAGCTCAGTGCCCACTTCCTACCGGAAGCGGATCGAGATCAGTAGGAGCCCAGTACTTTGCTGGTAGATCTCAGGGAAATTCTTCTGATAGCTCACTTAGGCCCACGGTATGGAAAATACAGGCTACAGCCTTAGACAACGCCCGTTCCCAATTCCTACCACAGCTTCTACGACAGATAGTTTAGCCACAATAGCGACTAGCTCGGTATCGACCTTTACTTCTACAATGGCTTATCCATCCAGTAGTGGTACGGGTTCGGTCGACTCAGCTCCTACATTTAATAACAAAAACATCATCTGCAACATTAGAATGATATTTGCATAGTTCACAAAAAACATTATCAGAAATAGGCCTACACATGCTCACCGTAAGTTACTGTGCCGGTGTGGTTAGCATAGCAGGACACTGACTGCTGCGGACAATGCTGGTGCGAATATTTCACCTCGCAGATCAGACTGAAGTTTCCAAGCTCCGTGGGTTCGTAGATCTGTGATCCGTAGGACGGAGGCAAATTTGCTCTCTTCGTCCAGTAGTAGAATGCGTAGCTGGGAAATCCCGGATATCCACTTGTTGCCGCACACGTGAAGGTTTCACCTTCCTGGACACACGTGTCTGATGTCGGCCGCATGGTCGGCTTCTGGCATTCTGCTCACAGCACATCAAGAACCGTTCTGCGTAATGTATCACGACTACTAGGCTTGTGAGTTATATCTCAAGCAAGCACGCATCGAATACGTCAATTTCTTGATTGTTTAAAACGTTATATTGCTAATCGACGATACACGTACGTCTTTAGTGTCTGACTCACAGACAATGTGTGGGTGACACACCCCTCAGTCACAGAACTGTTAGCACCATAGATGTGATAAACGTCAAAAAATATAATAAACGTTAATAAAAGATTGTAAACTTTTGCAAACTAAAAGTAAACGTACACAGAGCGTAAGTTTGAATATTAGGTCTATTATTTGCATAATTCCAAATTCCAATAAACGTTTTTTTCACTGTCAAAGAATGTCTCACTCCAGTTCCGTGACAACCGTTTTACAAAAGTGCCCAGAATTCACTCACTTTAATCTTATAGCTACGTGAAAACTAAGTTGAGTTGTCCTGTCCACTAATTATCTTCGTCGCTGTCATAATTTTGCTTTTTTTCCCTCATGTGATTTTTATTGAGATAAACGTTGACAAAATAATAAACGCGTTTACAAAGATTTTTTGTAAGCGTTGTAAACGTTTATCACATCTATGGTTAGCACGACGATCACATAAAAGTCGAATGCAATTAAATCTACAAGCCTTACATGCTTGGACTACTTACACTAACATGGAAATAAATTACACCGAAACCAAAGAAGTGATCTCAGGCCTACTTGGCGTTTTGGTTTTTATCTCATAAATCTACTACTCAAAAGTAACGTTTACAGCAGTGATGCAAATATCGTTACAGTAGGCCTATCTCTACCTACGACGGACGTCACGTTTAATCTTTGAAAGTGTGACAGATTTTATCAAAACGTTAACGCCAAAAATACAATTTCGAATAAAGTAAATTTCAAAAAGTGTTTCTAAGCTAGTCCAGTAATTACAAGCAACCTAAATTAACAACATAAAATACCTGTACAGTTTTGACAGGGATGTCAAGTAGTCTACGACCTCATTACTGAAATCTTTTAAAAACTTTGTACAGTCTGAATTTTGATAATGTCTGTCCTACTTTTGCTGACATGGTGTAGACGTTTTTGCCAATATTATTTTCTTTTAGCTCTTGGGTTCTTTAACATTATTGTCACTGAGATAGCTGTGATCGATTCTGCCGGGTGTGCTGTTACAATGAACACATCTGATGACTTGACTTAACGCCTGGGGCTTTTTACTGTAGCCCACTCAAAAGCGCAACAGGTGTGCATAAAAATAGAAAAGCCTCACAAACGTTTAATTGTTTATTACATATTTTACGAACGGCGCTTGAATAGGTTTAGTTTAAAAAACTCGATTTTTTTTATCTCAGTCGAATCACTAAACTTCCTCATCGCACAGCCCTGTCGTAAAGCGACTGTCAGCATTTCTAATCGCATCCATCTTCAGTGTGCATGTCATCATCACCCTGCGTGCACACCTTACCGCGAAAAAGAAAACTGTTTACTGTCGAGCAGCAAGGTGAAGGTCGGAAAAAAAGTACACTCTGAGGTTATCAAAAAAAAGAGAAAACGCAAAAATAGAAAACGAATTGTATAGTTCGTAATGACTGGACTTGCGGAATCGAATAAACTTAATGGACACTTGATGGACACATCTTTCTTGACGGTGATATTTCGATTTGGCAAACAAACTGGAAGTATCTATTGAAATCACGTATGTCTGCCGATGATAACGCTGGCCAGCGAAAACGTGAAAGTGCTGAATGACTCACAAGCGAAGACAATCAGATGTTCGCGTCGGCGGATATTTGATTCAGCAGACAAGTTGTCGAATTGATCCTGGCCGTGAACTTCTGCAGAGTTCCAGTGGAATTTACAGTACATGCGAAGAGCAGTGCAGCCATACAAGGACCTCATCTTGGGTATATCACAGTTGACCGGTCTACGAATTTAGTTGTGAGTTATCAGAGTGTGAAACGTTATGTGTTTGGTTGAAATATGTGGATTGCTTAGAGTTATTGTGTGTATGTGTTCTCAGGCGTGGGCATGTAGTTTAACGACGTATATCATGTGTGGTAAAATTATTTGGAGCTGATTTTTCTTTACCTGCACTTATCTGTACATATTTTATAAAAAGAAAAAAAAACCGTATTCAGCATTTGTCTTGCTTAGAAGATGACTTTGTAGGCAACCCTGACAGCGACGACGACGATGACAAGTTTTTGAGCTAAGACTTGGAGTATAACAGACAGACAAACAGATTTTTCGGGTTTTATAGTAAAACAAGCGGACAGAAAACGTAGGTGGCTACGCTTCTTGTCCTTTGTCCGCTTGATTTTTGGCATAATATCGGCCTGCGGCCTCCATTTTTTGGCCTTTCGGGCTTCAACTTGGCCTGCGGCTTCGATTTCGGCTCGCGGCCTTAATTTTCAACCCTTTGGGCCTTAATTCGGACTGCGGCCTCGATACGTACACAGCGCTGCAGCGTAGCCGCTAGTTATAATGATGCGTCACCATGGTGCACAGCCAATCGCTCAAAGCGGCTAGTGTGTCGCTGGCTTAATTACTGCCAACTCATGAGACGCTCAGCAACTAAACCGGGGGCCGCATATTGTCTTTGTACTTAACACAGAAATCTTTCCTTGTTGATATTAAGAGTACGAAAAGCTAGTTGACTATGTTTAGTTAAATGTGTTAGCTTATCTACGTGTCATATTAATGGGGCTTAGGGAGATAATAAGATAATGTTGACTATATGAAATTTGTAGAATTTACAGGGTGGTCCATAAAACTGGGCCACTTTGTTTTACGGCCGGCTTGTAACTTTAAAAGTGTTAATCAGATCGATGTCAAATTTTGCACAAATCAACACTATTTCATAGCGTTTGTTTGAAACGTTTTGAAGAAAGAATTAGGCCAGTATAGGCCTAAGTGTAGACCAGCTGTTGGAGAAAATTAATTTTACTGGCGTAACAGAACGTCCGAAAAGCAGTGGCCGTTCTCGATCAGTTCGCAAGTTAATTTAGGAAAAGATCGGACTTGTGGAGGAGATCATTCGCAGTCGTAAAAGTGCTATGCACGTTTATATAAAAACTCGTACGAATTAAACGGGAGACGGACATTTCACGCTCGTCGAGTCTGTTCGGTGCATTGCAGAGCACCATATTCGGCTGAAGATCTACAAGCGCTTGTCAGGGTTACTGTCATTTCACAAGTAGCGCCACTTCATTTTCCAAACTTTAAACTTGTTTCTTATAAAGAAATAACGTCGGTTTGTGCCAAATTTGGTGCCGATCTGGTCAATAATTTTAATATTACAAGCCGTAAAACAAAGTGGCCCTGTTTTTGGATTACCCTGTACTGTAAACAGCAATGCGTTTGACGCCGTACATGCAACAAAAGTCAAATCTTTGTTGTGTTTGTTGTGTTGTTGTGTAGAATATTTGGCTGCATTTCGTTTCATACTGCCACTAAACATTTTCATTTTTAACATCTCACTGTGAGGGCGCATAAACTAGTAGTGTGCATTACTGCAAACAAGTGGCCATTGAACCTGTAGGCCCCTAATCAAAATTGGACAGACTACGCTAGTGTCATAAAACAAGCAAAGATGTTTGTCCAGTGTCGGCATGAAATATGCGGCCCACCGTCTGGTTGCACGTACTGTACTGCCCTCTACACTGCACCATTCTAACCATAACTTTAACCTTAACCTTCACTTTTAATTTTCTGAACAAAAACACTGTATCGGTTTTGTTTTTCTACGCCTTTATGCTTGCTGGTTAACACAGAGACAATTAATATACAAACAAACAAACAAACGGACGGACAGGAACATCCTATAAGAACGGCCGAATAATAATAGTCGTGTTGTGTACCGATAACAGTGATGTTGATAGTCTGGGATTCATCACACTGGCACTCGGCAGTTTCCGTGATCACGGCCCGACATTTCACGGTGTGAAAACCTGCCGTGATGGGGATATAGGCAGCGTGTGCGTTGAACTGAGAAGCGGGTAGTGGAGTGTTGTCCATGAACCACGCGTAGGTGGTCGTGCTCTGGTGGTTGTCATACGAACAGTTAAAGCGCACAGTTGATGACGCGTAAATAACAACCTCGCCCTCGTGACACGCCGTCCCATTCAGGGCTACCAGACTCATCTTTGGACACTGTAAACAACGAAATCAATTTTGTTTTACATTTTTGGGCTGAGCAGCACATCATTGGCCAATCGCGGCGAAATTTTGAACACTAGTAGGCCGAGTTGTATAATGCCGATCAAAAATTTTAAAGAGCCCTTTTCAAAAAAAAAATTTATGCAAAATTTGGCGCGATTTCGGACGACTTCATAGTTCGGCGGCGAATAACTCTAAAATGGAAAAAGATATTCCAAATCGGATAAGTGTTTGATCTGTCGCGATTCTTCCCGCGGTAGGCGAAAAAAGTCTGGTAAACTTTGGTCCATTAACGTAGAAGTTCTAGAAACGAAATCATTCCCACCCAGATCGACTTTTTCGGAAAACCATAATATTTCGGCCCCTAAGGGGTGCTGAGCGGTAGAGAATGACCAAGTATTGCTAGCGCATTCTTCATCGGACACGGAAGTCTCCCTTACAATTTTTTTGAATTTTTTAAACGGGAATCCAAAATTGGCTAATAATGTAGCGTATAAAACTCAAAATTTACGGAGTTAGGAAAAGTTGCCTAACGAAACTTTGCTACGTGACGCGCCGCAACGCGAGGATGATCACCCGGGTACAACTATTGTGAGGGGCATCGCCCCCTTAAAATTTGGGAAAGCAAAAATTGTTCAAAATTAGGTGCGATTTCGGATAACTTTTGACTTTGACCGCAGATGTTTGTAAAAAAGCAAGACGTCAAAAATTGAAATAGCAAATAATCAACTACAGCCCATGTTGGACCGAACAAAAATTTGTGAAATTCGGTCCACTAGCAAAAACGTTCTGTTGTCTCATTTCAACCTACCCTAAGTCGACAGTGCGCGTTCTGCGTATGCTAATGCATTTGACTTTGATCATTTGACCATGTAACTTTGCTACCGTGGGAAATTCACCCCCTCCCTCCCCCTAAAATTTTTCTTCCATCGGACTTACAGCGCCGGGCGGACTTAAGTTAAGGTTTGCCCCAAATTTTTAGTTTAAGAAATATTTTTGTAATTTTTTGAAATTTCATTGTTTCTCCACACGCAGACAGACAGAGGTCATCGTAAGTTAATCAAACCGTCGTAACGAAATTACCACATAGACTATTCGTACTGATGAAAACGGCCAAACTACGATCTATGACTTCTGCATTTTACAAGGTAATGTAGCAACATTATTAAAATAAAAAGGGCAAAACTACACTCATTTTCGTCAACATTTTTATTTCATAGATCTTATGGCAATTTCGATACATGACTACATCATAATCTGCTTTTTGTTCCATCGTTTTAGTTTTTGGTTTTTATTTTTTACTTGTTTTCCTCGCGCTATTGCGTGCCAACAATTATTAAATCAGCCAGCGTTTCACGGAGTTATTCAAAAAATAACACATACATCGTTTTTTTTCTTAGACACGGTGTATATAATTATTTACATTTATTTTAGTAAAAAAATTAGCATTATTTCAAGTATACTGGCTGAAAGTTTTGACAGTGATGTTGGAATGGCAGGTGGCGGAATACTCGGGACAGGAACCGTGGGTGTAGGTAGCAGCGCACTGGAGCGAGTGGGAGCCGATGCCTTGGACCGTGTGACGTGCACCAGTGGAAACCACTGCGTGTGGGGCGGTATCCAGTCGTATCCATTCGTAGCTCGGTGATCCAGGATGTCCGTCCGTCGACAAACAATTAAACGTCGTGTTTTCTTTGACGCATGCTTTCCACGGACTGATTTTCACGTTGACATCTGTGCACTCTATGGACACATCATGCTGCCAAGCAGGGTTGTTAGCAATACTGGCAAAACGTATTGCAATAGCAATCCTTGCTGGAAAAAATATTGCAATACTGATTGCAATACTTTTTTCTAGTCAGTATTGCAATATTTTTTGCAGTACTCCACTATCTGCCTCCCAGATAAATTTTTGATTTTTGCTGCTGTGTACAACTTTTTTTTAAATTTTGGGTTAATTACAGACTACGTGATAATGTGGTCAACCCAGAAATTAAACAATAAACACGTCATGTTGACATGTTATTTCTCGTTTGATCTTTTTTTCGCACGACCAAACAATAAAAATTTTTTTATCATAATTACAAGCGTTTTCATGATTAACAAAGTACTCTATTTCAAAAAGTATTGCTTCCAAGTATTGCAATACCTTAGCTTTAAAAGTAATGCAATATCACACGCAATACTAAATATGCATCCAGTACTGCAATACCTGTTGTAATAATAAAAGCTATTGCTATACTTATTGCAATAATTGCAATACTGCAATATTAACAACCCTGCTGCGAAGTGTACATATCTCGGCAAATAAGATAGCAAATACCGACAAAGGCAAAAACAATAAAGATGACACCCACTACTGAGAGACTTTTTAAAATGTATCACTTGTTATCTACAAATATAAATGAGATATCTCTTAACAAAAATAAAACAAAATATATAACAGATTTCTAATGCAGTAGTGCAGATAATGGCCAAGAACTTCCCGAACGAAACGGAGGAAGAATAAAATAAACGCCGAGGCAGCTAAAAGTACAGAAATGCGGACATACACCATCATGGCTAAACGCCCACAATGTTTCATGATTTAAATATAGTTTGTACTCAATGTACACTACCACTGGTTGTAATTTAATTTCCAGTTTAACTTTGTACATTACAGTGCATTACATTCGTGTGATATGGTCATATTGTATTGATTGCAGCTTGTTTCCAGAGTCGTAAGGTGAAGGCCAATACTAAACAACAACACATACCGACGACGGTGACGTTAAGTGTTCTGCTGTCAGTGCAAGTACAGATGGCGATTTCTATAAACGCTTCACAGGTCAGGTTATGTGAACCGGAAAGAATGGGAATTGAAGCTATGTTGGAAGTGAACTCGATCCGCACGATGCCATTCAGTGACCAGCGGTATGTAGTTACGCTGTCCGGGCTTTCGTATGTGCATTTGAAAACAACCGTTGACGTCGGGGTCAGGACAATTTCGCCGTAGTTCGAGCACATGCTTCCATTCAACGTTTCCAGTGTCATATCGTCAGTACAGTCTGAAAGTGGCATTACAACCAAATCTAACGCTATGATTGATCCGAATAGAAAAACAATCACATTCATAAAACATATTTAAGTTTCAATCACAGCGTAGACTATCTGAGTCCTTTCCATGCATGCAATGCGACGAATTTTTATCTGCCTCATTGTTATAACATACATGCGGCACATTATGAAATCACTTGCATCAATCTGTCCTTCTGTTTGTATGCACTCCTACGGCCGCAATTTTTTACGCGTGAAAGCAGAATGCTTCGCGCGTCTTAGCCATCGTCTGGGCGTCTGTCCGTCCGTCCGTCCGTCTGTCCGTCTGTCACACTCGTGATCTGTATCAAAACGGTGCAAGCTAGGATCACGAAGTTTTTACTGTGGGCTGCCCCAAAATCTCTAGTTTATCGTGACAAAATTTCAACATCGATGACCTTGAACGACCTTGAACCCCTCAAAACGAGGTTTTTAGTGAATTTTTTGCAATTTTTGGATGCAGCGCAAATTTCAACACTGAATTGCGACGAAATGGCTGAAGATAGACCAAGACAACCTGCATATGAAATTTTTAGCATTCAACGTAGATTTTAGCAGTTCAAGTCCCGACCCCCTAGGTTCAAGGAGGACGGCGCAGGTAGGCGTCAAAGACAGCTACCCCCTAAAAAGTGGTTATTTTACCGCAATTATCTCGTGTAGCGTGAACACGGTTGCAGACAGGCACAGACATGCTGCTTATCATAACAAGCACTGGTGACAAGCTTTTTAATGCTGTCAACGTCGATGACCTTGAATAACCTTGAACCTTCCCAAAGGGGGTTTTAGTGAATTTTTCGCAATATTTGGATGCTGCGCACATTTTAATACTGAATTGCGACAAAATGGCTGGAGTTAGACCAAGACAATTTTCAGCATTAAACGTTGATTTCAGCAGTCTAAGTCCCGATCCCCTAGGTTCATGGAGCCCGTCGCAGGCGGGCGTCAAAACGCGGCCTCACGCAAGGGTCAAGCCTTTTCGAAAACCAAAATTCGAAGTTAATATCTAACCCCTGAAAAATCCCTCCAAAGTCGGAAATTGGGCCGAAAACGAAACTGTATAAAAATTTCACCTACAAACGGCCCCTAATCGTCATTGTAGGCCCATAAGAGTTGTATAGTGAATACGCAATATGGCCTAGGAAATTCCAAATATGTGGTCATTTTGGACTTCTTACCCACAGGTCACGTGACACGGGGCATGCGCAGTCAATGTTTTGGCCTTTAAAAACATGCCTATGTATAAATTTTTTTACCTACAAACGGCTCTTAATCGTCATCGTAGCCTCATAAAAGTTGTACAGTGAATAAGCAATATGGACTTGGGAATTCCAAATATGTGGTCATTTTGGACCCCCTGTCTACAGGTCACGTGACACGGAGCATGCACAAAGAACTTTTGGCGTTTAACATAAGCAAATGCAACTTTGAGGCTTTATATCTCCGTAACGGTGCAAAATAGACGTATGGTTCCAATGGACCACCAATAGAAAACCACATATGCCGAGTCCAATGGTCACGTGACCGATGACGTCAAGTAACCTCAAAAAGTCAAACTCGTCACCCCAAAATCTTTGATGCCCCGTTATCTCCGTATCCGTGCAAGATAGGCGCGTGGACATTATTGACCACCAATAGAAAAGTGCCCACGCTGAGTCCGATGGTCACGTGATCGACGACGTCGCGTGACCCATAAAGTCAAGGTCGTGACCCCAATATTTTTGGGGCCCCATATCTCCGTAACGGTGAAAGATAGATACATGGTTACAATAAACCACCAGTGGGTTACCACATATGCCGAGTCTAATAATCACGTGACCGATGACGTCACGTGACTCAAATGGTAAAATTTTCAGGCTGTGATGGCTGTTGAAGACAACCAGTGGTTGTAACAATTTTTTTCTAACGAACGTTAACACTGGGACGCAGCAAGCATAAAGCGACAATGGGACATTCTACCTCGTTTCGCAGAACGTACATGTATTACTAGTTTATTCATGGCAATTACGCTTGATGGTATTTTGAGCAAGCAAAAAATCACTAGTCCATTTCGACGCTAATGCTCAAAAACGAAATAAATGTTGAATTGTTGGAAAGATATTGTAAGCTTAACAATATTAACTTTAGTTTGAGCATAGAGACTTGCTTGTTGGAAGAAACTATTACTGGCTAAGCATTCACTACCAAACAATACTGTATGCAACTGACGCCATCTAACATCAAAACGCACCACTTTTACCTATGCATGCATGGGGCGATAAAAACCAATGGAATGTTTACGCTTAAAACATTTTAGAAGCAAATGTGGTTTGTGAAAAGTATTTATAAAATAGATATCACAAAAATTCACGGATTACGATTCAGCACATTTTAAGCATAGCTATAAGCAAAAGACAAAAATAGCGGCATCTGGATAAGAACTATTAACGTACTGATGGATAATCCTGCGATGGTTGCACTATCGAAACACTGGATTGTATGATTGGTGCTCGTTCTGTTCAATACGTTGTTAGGAAATACGACAGGAGCGTAGTACCCGTTAGTACACTCGACATTTATGGATGCTTCACAGGTGAGGTCGAATTGTCCTACCGGTAATTTATATGTTGAACCGCGTTTGATCACGTTACCGCTCAAGTTATCGATCCAGATATAACTGGCAGCTGGATAACTGCTCGAACTGCATGTAAGAGTAGTACCGGCGGACTGTTGGTGGACTGATTACCGTCTGCCTCGGACAGTCTGAAATTACAACAGAAAAATTAATTGTGAAATTGTGCACATCATATACAACATTACAAATTAACAGTCGCTTATATTTTTCAAAAATTATTTCAGTTTATTTTTTAGAAACATTAGGAGACATCTTTTCTGTGCGTCTTTTTCTGCCCCATGGATAACTTAGCAGTAAGCCTAAATCGCTGAGGTCGTATAAGCACAAAACAAAATGATGTTAAAAGTATTTTATGCATTCAAAACGACTTGGTAGCTAAAGATCTATTTATGCCATACACCAAATGCTATGCAGTAAATTTCTAAATATTTGTTGTAATTTTAATTTATTATCAAAGCCAAAGTTCGACAGAGCAAACGTTGGATGCTATCGTTCCATTAAGACATGACAAAACAGTGAATTGGTACTTTCTGTTTAGAGCATTTCCAGAACGAATATTAAACTAAGCGAATGTACATACAGCGGACTGTTTCTTTGACTGTGCAGTCCCAGGTCAGTGTGTTCAAGGCGTACATGTAGTTGTTGCGAGGACTGTAGCCTCTGTGAGTGAAGTGAAACTGTATGCGGCACGTAAAGTCAAGCTGGTCCCCGGCTGAAACGTTCGGAATGCTATGAGTTGTCACTAGGTACTCAGGCGTGGGTCGATCTTCAAACGGATCGACTGTGTTGAACTCATGCGAGTTGTACGTCCCCGGCGTATCGACAAATTCAATGCTGGATTTAATAGTGACTAACGGGTTGTACTGGAGCAGATACGCCAACCACTCGTAATGTCCGCCACAACCAATTCTCACATCGTGACCTTCCTGGACCGGACAGTCTGACAGAAGTCCACACCATTGTTCTAAAAATTGAACAAAACCATAATGGCATGCATGTGTTTACTTTACACATAGTAAACGTTACTAGTTTATTTACTGAGTTGACAAAAAAGTAAGAACAACGTAATGGCGATAATTACGAAAACGTTTAGCTAAACAACGGTGTTAATTTGACCCAAGTCTGTTTGACTGCAGTGTGTAGTGCGATATTAGTGTAGCATCATGAATAGGCCTACACTACATGTATTCAGGATAATTTATTTTTCGTGTGCATTGTAAGTTTGCTTAACTTCGACAGACAAATGTCGAGTTTTTGTACGAACTATATTATTAGCTTTACTCATTATTACCAATATATTGATTATTATGAGTAATGAAATAATATTTTCCTAACAAAGTTAATAAAAAGTGTTTCAGATAACTTACAACACAAACGTTTAATAGAACTTGCTAATTATATTTTTCGATCAACGTTATTGATACAACTTTTACTGCTATAATATCTGGAACGTTATTTAACTTATGTTTTATGTTATGATTTTGGTTGCTACTTGTTCACGCAAACAAACAAAATATTATAAAACTTACCAAGAACGATGACCATAGCCGTCTCAGTTATACCGGCATTACTCTGATCGGTGCAGCCGTATGGACCGCTGATCGTTCGGATGTTTGAGTCATTCTTAGCTCATTCCAGTGACGCGTTCACATTGCATTCTTTGGACGGAGTTGTTTTCGGATAAGACGCAAAGACCACGTCGCCACCAGGTATAACTTCCTGGCACGGCGTTACGATGACTGTGTTACCGTCATAAGTCCACGCTATTTCGTCGACCGCATCGCTTTCACACTTCAGGTAAGCATTTCCTCCTTCGCTCGGTATGACAAGTGTGTTGTTTGGAGCATTTACGATTTTTCCGAAATTGTCTTTTTAGCACGTCAACAAAAACCACATCAACACGTGTATTTTGATGTCATATTTTTTTGTTTAAATATTTTTGTAAATTGCAATAAACGTAAGCCTACTACCAAGATTTGTACACATCAACTGTGTAGTGCAATACAATATAACGCCAAATACAGATAAATAGAAAACTATGCAGTGCTGTATAATGCAACGTTTATGAGACTATCCAGCTAATGTAAGCAACAACGACATTAGGCCTAGCTTCTCGATGTTTAAGTCGACCTAAGAGTTGGTATATACGAATGACAACTGTGGTATTTTTATCAAAAAATAAAAATATATATACAGCGTAGCCATGCAAATAAATGTCCAAATGCAAGTCGAATTAAATGGGCACTAAAACTGTTCATTAAAAAACACTTAAGATGAAACGGACCAAGTTGTTAAATACACGGTTGTGTAGTCCAATATCTAACTGAAACATTCTAAAAAATAAACAGTGTGTTTTGCGAAATCTATTATATTTAGTGCTTTTTCCCTAATAAAAAGTAAACAAAAGTCAACTACGCTAATAAACCTTTATTCGTCACACTGTTCAGAAAAAAATGAATAGAAATGATAATGGTTTAAACGTTGACCCGGGAGTGATAGAATTAAGCAAATACTGTCTGCGTTCAGAAGATAATCAACAGTGGCTTAGGTAATGCATACCGTCTATAAGGCATAAAAAACGAAGGCGGAGAGAAGACAGCGCAGATAGACGTGTGGTGACATGCTGTTAGACGATACGAATACGAGCTTAACTGACGCGACGACATCTGTTCGCTTACATACCGGTAGGTCATCGCCGCCTGCAGCCTGCCAGACATTGAAGCTCCGTATCAGCTTGGCTACAACGGATTTTTCTTTGTTGCAAAGTCGGCGTAATGATATTTGGGCTTTAGGGCGTTCGCAAAAAATATGCGTTAAATGAGATGAAATGAAATAAATCAAGATAACGCAGCTAGAAAAATAGGTACTTGTCCGTTAATTTACCCGCATCTAAATTAACCGCTAGAGTTAAGGTTAGGGCTAAGGTTAGGGATAGGGAAAGGGTTAGGGTTAGGATCAGAGTTAGGGTTAGGTTTACGGTTAGGGTCAGGGTTAAGGTTAGGGTTAGCGGGTGCAGATGAATTAACGGACAAGTGTCAAAAAGCATGTATTGCTTTAGGTTACCGCAGTGCATAAAAACCTCTGCAATAAAATAGAACTTCATGCATCTTACGTTTCGGTAACTTTTCGATTCGTGATAATCAATTACTGTAACTTTGTCAACGGCGACCGTCTCTAGTTGTCTTACTTGTTATTTACATGAAGTTGTTAAGCTTACAATTTTCACCGACTGTGAGTGCCCTACTTGTTGAAAACATCGTAAATTTTCTTGTAGGTTAAAACTCAATCAGCTTTTAAGACGGCACACATGAGATATAATGTGACACGACTCTGTTACTGAAGACGTATTTCCGAATGTCCAGTCGCAATCTGTACTTGAGCTTGTATTTTGTTCTTTTGTACCATATTGTTAGTATCGTCAGTGACGTCGTGCCTCCTCCAAATTAAACAAGTGATTTGAGAAAAGCTCATGAGACGCGCGACAGCCTTAGCAGTTCCTATTCGCAGGTTGTCTTGATTTAGCTCTATCCATTTTGACGCAATTCACTCTTGAAATCTACGCCGCAGCCACAAA
>Ga0056128_1005299_pt1 | contig 16216 bp, 9 predicted proteins | sample WorMetLIZISLAND2_FD_71113 | JGI IMG/M metagenome (GOLD analysis project Ga0056128, IMG submission 71113) | Marine gutless worms symbiont microbial communities from Max Planck institute for Marine Microbiology, Germany - Olavius geniculatus... ... | reverse complement strand
TAAAAGCGCTAAAATTCACGAAAAATCACGGATTTCACGGAAATCGGCGTTTTTCACGGAAGAAGGTCAATTTCACGGAAAATGTCACGGCCGTGAAATCGTGAATTAAGTTGGTCCCTAGTGATCGTCAACCAAATCCATGTAGAACTGATTTTTCTGTGTTTACGCGTGAGAAATTCACAATAATATTGTCGATATTCGCTGTTGTTCAGACTCGACAAGGTTATGAAAAAGTGTCAAACCACGTCGCATTCGAAGAACAACTCGACTTAGCTCCGTACTGCAGTCGCTTCGCCTGGGTCAGTAGTTATACACTTTGCTATTAGCCTAGCTACTTGTTTTTACGGGCTTAGATTTATAGCTATTGTTTTTATTTGTCAAAAAGAGGCTATCCCCGTGGAACATTTTCGGTAGCGATCACGACTCAAATTCGTCTTAAGGTAATGTATAAAATTGTGTTGTGTGATTATAGCTTTATGGGTGAAAATTTGTTCGCTAACTTTATGATCATCGTCGTCTTCATCATCACATCGCGCATCTCTAAACAGTCTAACGATGAACGCCCGCCGACGGGAGGGGACTGCGGAAGGGGCTTACCCCTCTTCAGTTACAAAAGTTCCGGATGTCGAGTTCCGGATGTCACTGCCGGAAAATGTTAGACAGTTTACGCGTATAGGTTCAGATGTGTGCTATTTGGTGCAAGTGATGACACGAGGTGATCAAAAGTGGCGCGGAAAATCAATGCTTTGCCATCCCAATTGTTAAATTAAAGTGCGACAAAACATGCACCGTGCCTGCCTTAAACTATAGCCTTCACATTCAAAAATAAAGCAAAATTGTTTTTGTCAGAACTTCGTCGAATTTCCACCTACTTTGATAATCTTTGGAACAGAACGATAAAATTGTGTGAGATACACTCATTTTCCACCTCAACTAATTTGTGTCAACGCACTACCGTATTAAACTTAGATGTTCCAAATTGTTACACACCGCTGTGTTGTTCTCTGCAGTAAACGTTCTAGCGTCTTATGCTTTACTTCCTGGTAACTGGCCGGAACTTAGGGGCGTACTTACCATACTTAGTAATTACTAATAGCGTGTACGCAGACACAGAACCATGGGTGGCGCCAGAAGACGGGCAGTGTTGCCCCCCTCATGTTCTTGCTCTCGCCCCCCGACTGTCCCATTTCCAGAAAAAATTTTGATGTTGACGAAGTGCCCTCTGTTAACCATACGCATGTTAAAATGCGACTTATTAAACGTCATTTTTGCAAGACAACACAGACATTTGGGACTTTTTACGTTTCCAAATATCAACTGTGCGGCTTCCATTGAACGTCCAAAAGCTAAAAGTGCTTCAGCTAGCGCCCGTGACAGGGCTTTGCCCCTGGACTCCGTTACGTCTTTGAGTTGCACACAACAACTGAATATAAAAGGTCCACATTTGCCCAGGACAAAAAATTTATTGCTCCCTGTGTTCTAGCCCTTGCCCCTCCCTCTGTTGCCCCCAGCGTCAGATTTCTAGCGTCGCCCGTGCACAGAACCGAACTGATGTAAACTCCCAGTTTAGTTCAGTTCTGTCGCTGTGCACATGCCTTAACGACTGTATTATCTTGCTGCAGCGTCAGCAGCCGGAGAGCGGTGACAAAAATCGTAGTTTCCAGTACCGTCTGTACGGCGTGGTTGTTCACGACGGAAGATCACTGGAAGGCGGACACTACACGGCTTGTGTCAGAATGAGATCGGTCGACGTCAGCAGAGCAAGAACGTTTCTACAGAAGACGTTCCTCGATCGTCAGCTGATGACGGACAGAGAACAACTCATCAAACTCGTGGCCAGCGACGACTTACGACGTCAACGTCTCAGCGAGCCTGTAAATTATCAGCATGACGGTAATGACGATGAAGGTCGCTGGTTTGACATCAGCGACAGTTCTGTGCGTGAGATCAGACACAAACAGGAACTGTTTGCGAAACAAGCTTATCTTCTTTTCTACGAACGAGTGGCTTAACATTCATAAAAAGTAACCCCTGCCCTACGAACGTTTGTAACTTCTGTTTACTTATTTCAAGAAAACAAACACTTCAAAGCACAAACACGACGCGTTTATTTATATATAAGCTTTCTGAAGCGTTGCTCTTTGAGTCAACAAGGCCAAAATGGCAATATAACCAATTGTCGAAATTCTTTCCCTATCAAATTTAGTGGTAAACTTGAAAAGCAGCGATTACCGGTACTTATCTTGAAATATAGTCAGCTCTAGAGCACCAAGTTACAAATTACCCTGTAATTCGTTCTGAAGCCCAGTATATTTTACAAGGTAATGTAGCGACACGTTTGGGGTGTGATGGGATTTTTAATGATCACTTTATTGCAATTTAATACTTTGGTGAAAAAATTACCAAAATGTCAATATCTGATGCAGCTGACCAAATCGAAGAGGCTTACTTCAAATAGCCTCACATACATTACTTGTGCGGCCCAATGGCGAGCTACTTAGCAACAACTGACTTGGTTCTCATGTGGCACTTTTCTTAGAATGCTTCTCACGCTCATGTAGCCACCAAAACACTGGGTTTTTTTTTATCTCAAGAAGCAATTACACTTTTGCTGTTATGTAAACTTTTTCTCATGAAGCCCACATATACGGCTGCATGGTCCTCAAAATCGAGTCTGTTACCGAGGCATAATAAACCTTCCACGACAAAGCAGGTTAAGCGAAGTATTTGCAGAGTCGAAACAATTTTATAGTTGTCAGTCAAAACTTATTCAGTGCCACTTGTACTCTGCATCAAAGCCACAAGCGTTTCTGCATTTGTCACAATGATTATTGTCAAACTCATTTAACAAATAATACAAATATTTGTTGGCATAACACTACTTTGCTGCCTATCAGCTATTACAGGTTCAAAATTAAAACTAAAAATGTTTGCGTCTTATTGGCTGTATTGTGTGATTAAGATGACAGCATTCTTAACTCACCTTTGACAAGACGTAAGAAGTACGCTTATCAGTGCTTAAGCTGAATCAAAACACGTTTGACACCCAGGCAACATAATATAATACGTCAACAGGCAACAATAAATCACTAATTAAATAAGAAATATACACACATATTACAACTGCCATTGGCGTGACTCAAAACCCACAATCCTATGCTACAGCAGAACTATGGAAACAGCAATACAGTACCCTAGGCTACTGCGCATAAAAGTCTGCAAATATAAGACAGAAAAAGTCACACAATTAACCATAACATGTACTTATTTACATACTGTTTATTTACATACATATAAATCTGCCAGAAGCAAATATTCACGCAGTGATTCACAACGCATATTGTAAACGACCAATAACATCACATTATATGACCGGCTGAAATGAGACGTAGGCTGCTGTACAGTAGTGACTGATGACTTGATATCAGGATTTCAATTTCAATAAGATACCTGCAAAATATTGCAAAATTAATAATGTGTCAGTAAACTTAATCGACTAAAAACTGTCATGCCATTAAATTACGATGCTACATTGTTAGCGTGCTTTGGTTAGTTTATCATTTTCTCCATTTATCATTGTTTTGTTTGGTAATGCAGTACTAAAAATATAAACGTTTGGTGTAAAATATCGCAATATATCAAAAATACTGCAATATATAGTAGATATCGCAATATATCGAAAAATTCAATATTTTTTGACGATACGATACAACATATCAATATCAAAAATGATATATTGATATTTTTGATATATCGAGTCATTGCTACTGTACAGTAAAGCGGCAACAACAAACAATGCTAATCCTATGCTGACAAAGTCAAACTGCTGAAAGAAAGCTGTTTGTCTGAATAATAATAATAATAATGCAGTAATCACAAACTGCAGAAGATGTTTGAAAGTGGGGAGACATGATTGCAAATGTGGGAATTATACAAGCCTAGAACAGAGGTCTCGGATGAGAGCCCCCTGCAGGGTCAAGCAGCAGAGCCCCATGAAGCTGAAATTATAACTAAGTAAAAATTTAGCCTGATCATTTAAATTTTGCACTACGCTTCAGTACTTTTTACTGTTTTGCATTGAAGCAAAGTAAAAAAATCGAGGGTGAAATTTATTTAAACCTGAAAAAGTGATGGCAAAATAACATCGCATGCTCCGACTGAAAAGTTAAGAGGCACTGGCACATGTCTCCTTGCCCCCATGGTATATGACAATAATAAAAAAAGATTACAGGTTAGAAATCAGATTGTCTTCTCTTATCATAGTGAACCACTAAGTTGATCAGTTTTTTCTGCCATGCGCACAGATCTATTCTACACAGACAGTCAGCCAAGTCGGCATTTAGCAGACACACTATCACAGAAGTCTAACATGATCAATTTCATCAATACAATAAGCATGACACACTAACTTCTGCACAGTTTACCATAATCATAATGACATCTTCTACTATTGGTACTACTTTCAGTTTCATTCAAAGAAAACTTTATTTTGCTCAGATTTTACTAAAGTTCTCCCGAAGAAAACTTCCTTAATGACGTAAAACAGCATTAATGACATGACAAAATATACACAAACAACTACTTGATGGAATCTATAACAAAACGATCAACAAATTAACATTTCATAGCGCATGTCTATCGAGTACACTGCCCACAGCAGCAAACAGTAGGCCTTCACACCCAAATCAGATGTTCAATGAACACTACATAAATACACTAGAATATACTACATGGCATCATATAATGCACATAAAGCTGGCTATGCCAAAATTCCATCATGCTGATTGCCCCATGATGCAAGTTACAAGGAAGTGCATTATGTAGCCAAATTCCATTCATGACGATCTTTTCAAGACATTCGCGACAAGCTCGAAAATTTGTAACAACTCCACAGCTACTATGGTAAAAGCCAACAGGGATGCTATAAAGTATGGATACAAGCATTTCAGAATCAAGAAACATTTTTTTATACCGTTATCTGTAAGCAGATACATACAGCAGCCTAAAACTACGCTTCGCAGACTATGTGTTCAATTCCTACCCGTTTTTACTTTGTTTTCCTTTCTAAAGACTGCTAACTAAACCACATCCTTTTTGTAACGCTGTGATGCGCCTAAATATGACAAATTAATTATTCTTCTCTGTCAGCAAAAACCAACATCTAAAACATGTTCCAAACGTACTGACGTAATTATGTGCACAAAATATCTGCATTCTTTCTTGATTGTTGCAGAATTTTCACGAGTTCAGGTTTAGGATTTGTTGCCCCTTGTTGCGCACATTTCAAGGAAATCATCAGAAGTGTAATCTGCGCTTATCACCAGCTGTCATGAGGTGTCGGCAAAAAAGGGTGCTCCCTTTTTTGAAAGTTTCGATCTCGGACTCAGATAAGAAGCTGTCCATCATCCATAATGATCTCGTGGTCGTCGGTGATCATCATCACGTCGTCATCGAGCACAAATGAGTTCAGGTCCAGCATGGCACCGGCTGCAGCAGCGGTGCCGTCGCCAGGGTCGTTGTTGTCGTTAGCGACCACCATGTAGCAGTCGCGGTTAATGAGCTGCAAGGGAGGTAGCGGTGACTGAGAGGACGAGTGATGATGCAGGTCCGTGGATGGGGATAAATTCGTGTCGGTCTGAGGTACGGCTGCTGCTGTGACGACGTCCGGAGCACCAGGGGACTTGGTCACTGACTGACTGGCCAGCAGAGCAGCACGCAACGTCTACGGTAACATAAACAACCGCAAGCACATAGCCACATGCATCATCATTATTACGACTGCAGTTCATCACTATTAACAAATAATAACTCAATTACCATTCACATATGAAAACTGCGAACATTAACGATTACTGATATGATTAATCATTACAATTTTCTTTAATAACTGGTAATAGTTTGATTGTTATATTTTTAATTTGAGGTCATGTAACTAAGGGACCACCGTGAAGTAGATAGTTATGGCAAAAAGCAACTGATGAAATAGTTATTCATTTCTGCAAAGAAGATGCTATGAGTTGGTTCACGTTCTGCTTTCTAGATTAGTATTATTATTATTATTAGATGACATCGCTATTGCCTACTGAAACACACTTCTCTGTAGTGTGATCCGTCATCGGTCTGTCGGTCAAAATCATGCGCACTGCTTAAACTGTAGAATGGACTTAGATGTCATTTAACTGGTACACTTGTAAGTCCAACAACACATTGTGTTAGATGGGGAGATCCAATGGTCGAAAACACTAGCAAGAATCACGCTAGCAAGAATTATGCAATTGCTTCCAACTTACAACAAAAAATCTGAGCTAATGCTCACAAGACGCGCGAAAGCCTATAGCAGTTCCAGTTCAGTAGTTTAGGGGTGCGCATGCTAAGTTAATATACAAATACCAAATTCTCTATCGGGATCACATAACGATAGTAGCGTGGCGCCACCCTGTGAATGATATAGACTTGTGTCGCAGCTCGAAATCGCCAAAAAAAACCATAAAACCCCCTATTTTGGCGTTCAAGGTCATTCAAGGTCATTGAAATCGGCGCTAATCGAGAGCCAGTGTACGACTTTCTATTAGTGATTAATAGTAACCTAGACTCTTATCTCGCTCCATTACTGAGATACAGCAACTTATTGGCCAAAAATCGCAAATTTTGCCCACCCCCTCTCATTTAGCACTCTCATTCAGGGTGACCCCCTTCGAATTTATGGAAAAGCTTTACGGTTCCTGAAACTAGAGTCTTCCAGGCAGCCGACAGTGAAGATTTGGTGCTCTTAGCTTGCATTGCTTTTTGACTGATCCACCTGTGTGTGACGAATAGACAGACATACAGACAAACGGACAGACAGAATTGCGATGGCTAAGACACGCTGAAAGCAGTAGCCACTTTCGCGCGCAAAAAATGACGACTTATGATTCATCAGGTGGCAGCATTGATCAGAAATCCTGACTTTTGCAATATTACTTGTCGGTGCCTTTTCACTATTACTGCAGTTATGACCAACCTCTCGCTGAAGCAGCAGTTTGCGTTGCTGAGCCTCAAGCTGTTCAACGCGTGCTGCAAGCTGGTTCATCTTCTGCTTGTCCTTATGAAGACTGTGAATGTAATCCACCGTAGCCTCCAGTATTGCACCCTTACTGTTCACCTGCTCCCGATAAATGCTACATAACAACATGAACAAGTTGACTTATTGGTCCGCCTGGAAGCGATAGCTTGTGGGAGCAGACTTATGTTTTACTGCAGATGTTTTTTATGTTATTGTCAACATGAGATCTCCAAGATGCAACGGCCGATCGGCGTGAAAGTTTGCACGGTGATAAGAACTAGGCCAAATTTTGTAATGCCGGTTCAAAATTTTAAGGACGCTCCCCAAAAATATTTTAGGAGACAAAAACATGCAAAATTTGGCCCGATTTCAGACAACTTCAAAGTTTGGCGGCAAATATCTCCAGAATGGATAAAGATATTCAAAATCGGACAAGTACATTTTGTACAAGGATTCCGCCCGCATTGAGTGAAAAAAGTTTGGCGAACTTTGGTTCACTAATCACGGAGATTAAGCAGAGAAATTGTACCCACCCAAATCGACTTTTCGGAAGACCATATTTCAACCCCTAAAGGGTGCTGCGCCCCCAAATTTTTACATGTGCTAGAGAATGACCCAATCTTAGTAGCGTAACCCCCATCGGAAATGGGGTCCCCCTTACAATTTTTTCAAAGGGGGGTCAAAAAATTAGCTTAAAATTGCGCATATCTATGCCTATAACTTTGGCGGTAGTGGGAGTAGCCCCATGATACTTTGCCATGTGACGTGCCTTAAGGTGGGCATGATCACTTATGTAAAATTTTTTGGGGGCCTGCACCCCAGAAATTTGAGAAAACCAAAAAGTCGAAAATTTGGCCCGATTTCAGACAAATTTCGACTTTCGCCACGAATACCTTACAAATCGATTGAGATATCAGAAATCGGAAACAAACTTGATCGATTTTCATCCCAGCTGGTTTCAACCCAAAAATTTTTTGCGAACTTTGGTCCACTAACAAGAAAGTTGCAGGCGTGGATGTTGACCCACACTAAGTCGACAATGCATGTTCTGCATATGCTAATGCATTTGACTTCGGGCCACGTGACTTCGCTGCCAGGGAAATTTCAATCCCCCTGAATTAACCCCCCAATCAAACTTAGGGCACCAGGCGAACTCAAGTTGGGCTTTGCCCCAAATTTCTAGTTTAAACACCTAATTCTGTACATGCAATAAAAATGTGATCAACTACAAATACCGAAATTTGTCTTCATTAACAGGAAATTTACTTAACTTAGAACAAGTCTGAGTGCTAATGCCACTTCTGTCCAAGGAAAATGATGGAAACATAGACAGATGTTTCTGCAGCCATCATGCAGGCAAAAATGTTGACATAAATTACTTCAGACAGATTAAATTTTGCACTTTGTTGCATTACACAATAGCAAAAGTACTCGCACTTAAAAGATTCCGCCTTTTAATAATGAATGTAAATTCACAAAACCAACTGGTGCTTTTGGATGACAGAAAAGCACAGATGAGCATTGTGCTTACGAGTTATAGCTCTCTGGCAACATTGATCCAAGCTCCTGAATGCAGTCGTTAATTTTGTACCGTCGACGTTTCTCGACTTTCAACACAAAACAGCACAGCAAGTACTCAAACACAGTCCAGAAATCATGAGAGATCTTACTCTCCAAATCAAAGTCAATTCCTTGTTACAGTTTCCTATTCACATCATTCACCTTTTACAATAACATACTAGCATGAGACACTGTCTACTGAGCTAGCAAGGTTACTATGTCCTAAAATCCTCAGCATCCAACATCTAAATATGACACGAAACAGACTCAATGGACAGGTAAAAAGTAAGTAAATGAACTGGTAAATCCAGACACTGTTAACATCACAGGAAAGATATAACTGCAAAGTTAATGTTTAGACACTGATAGCAACTTACTGTCATTGTTTACAAGCTGTAAAATTAACCAAATTACAACATTTATTAAAAAAATGTTAACACTTCGGCAACTACTGTTGTCTTCTTTGAAATGATTTCTGTTTTCTGCTAGATGTTGCCACAGAAACACTACAACTTGCTAATAGGATTGCAATCCCGGGATATCCTGGCCTTTTTCGCCGATCCCAAATCAGGGGATTGGCAGCGTCTCAATCCTGGGATTTTGGAATCACAAAAATGAGTTAAAATTGTACTTTTTATGTGCTAAATAATAAAAATAAATTTTTTAGCCATCTCATGAATAAAATATTTCATAGGCGCACATAATACTTGATGCTGTGCACTGTAATTTGCATTTTTACAGTCACTGTCGATCCCTAAAGTTCGGACATATTTTCCGTAGGGGCCTATACTACATCCTATGCATGAAATAACTCATTTGGGGATACCAAAAATAATGACCAACCTGTAAGCCTGATCCCGAAACAGGATCCCTAGATTACAAATTTCTCAATCCCAGATCCTGGGACTGACAATTCAATCCCGGAATTGCAATCATTACTTGCTAGCTAACGTTTTAGCCTACGAGTGAACTACTTAGAGCCAACATACTGTTATTGTGTTTGTCCTTCTTGTCTCGTTCCTGTTCCCACAACACTCGTTGTTCTGGTGTCATGTTTGGTGGTGGAGGCTCTTTCTTGCGACCTCCACGATAACTGCCTTCAGGCAATGAGCTCGCTGACTGCATACCAACCATGCACATGCACTTGTAACATCAAGGCTTCTTGAACAGTCATTCATAAACTCAAAACCTACCTACTCAGTTTAAATAATAACTAATAACCATAGCCCATCACTACCCACCTAACCACTGCTGGCACCTCAGTTTCAGCTTGCTGACATTGTGCACATTATAAATTGCTATATTATTATTTATATTATTATTATTTATACCAATCAGATATTTTGCCAAAATCTGCACAAAAAGTTAAAGAATTCGAACAATATCTGGAAAAGATGCGAACGAAAGTTTGGTGCCTTGTGATTTGACTCGTGTAAAGTGCAAAGATCCTAAAATGCTGACAGTGTCACCATCAAAAGATGACAAATGACAATACATAGTCTTAAATCAAGTACCGGTAATGCCACATCAGAAACATTTAGCAGCAAGTTATCACAATTTGCTACCAAACAAATGAACATATACACTGAAACTGGCTTGCTATTTTGAAAATGTGCCACAAATTAACCAAAAATTTTGCAGACCATAAGTTGCTAAAATGTTTACCAACAGTTTAGCTTATTCACTTTGCTAGTATCCAATATTCAGTATGTCTGCCAGTGCCAGCGTTTAATTTAAAATGCTGGCAATGAGCTAGCCGATACAATGACAGCCAAATTGGGATAATTTCTACAAAATACACCTTCAATCAGTTCTCACTCAATAAAATTTAGTAAGATGATCCAAAGGAGAGATTTAGACATTATTCTGAACTAAGAATAAAGGAATCTGACCAGATACGATGCTGAAGATTGTGAAGTCCCACATATGTCATTCTCAATGGAACTGACAATGTCATTCAGTTGCTCATCATACTGTGTATGCACATTACACAATTGCACATACACAATGTGTCAAGGAAGTCCACAGTTAAACTCTCATACCCTTAATCTTGGTCCCACACTTCTGGTCTCAGAGACAATCTATAGAAGATGTTAGTGTGGTACGTTCATCACTGCAAGTTAACGATTAATCAGCTTGAAAATTACTGCCTGGAAGACTGACGAATCTGTCGGTCTTACTTCTACATACCACCAATCTAATATATACATGCTTTCACTGACGACAGTATCTGAGTATAGTTAACGTCTAGAATTACTGGCCTTGCTCTCAATGATAGTCTCGAGCCCAAAAGATCAGGGTCTATGAAAAGATTCTGCAGCTCTAGGCAGTCAGCCAGACAATGTCAGCACAGCACTGGGTAAACAAACACATTTGTTTAAACTCATCGCAGGACAGGTTAACTCAGCCTGGCCGTCACTCTAGCACCAGTGTAAGCTGGGGTGTAAATAGGCACATTGCACAATGCACTAGCCGTATCTATGGTCTCGCAGTGTAAATTGGTGTCTCATATGATATGTCTGGCTGAAGGCTAAAAAATGCAGATCAACACCACCCTATGACTGTTATGACTCAGTCATGAAAAAATTTACTTATGACAGATGACTGCCATTAGTACCTCAGCAAAGCTGACAGGGTTGCTGCCAGATGGATTGAGAGGTTCAATGGTGATCATCTCAGGCGCAGAGTTCGGCCACAGTTGACTGGTGTTGTGTAATGACAAAAGACTGAATGCTGTGGGAGCCGTCTGTCCACTGACATCAGTGATACTGTCACAAGCATCACTGGCAGCATGTGAGTCAGACAAAGCACTCACTCCAAGGCTGTCCTGCAATTGATACACACAGTATGTACACCTATGTTGCTTGTAGGCCACCACCATTAATTAGCCTCACTATACAAATTACAGTATCTATAAGAAAAATTTCTGACACATTCTTAAAATTCTGCTAAACTTTATTTACATATATATGCCAGAAACTGACTGATAATGCCAACAACTAAAGCCAAATTTCAATAATAAACTAGAAAGCAGTCAGAGCCCCCACACCTCCACCAAGGCCATGTTGTTCGCTAGGTGACAGCACCATCTTCGGTTTCGCAGCGGTTTGCCTTATGCTCCATTGAAAGCAATGGTAACGAAAATTTCAAAGTGATCCAGAATCCAAGATTCCTTCCAGATCACCCGCAAAATTGAATCAATGGTAGTTTTTGCCATTCACGGCATGCCCACAAAATTTCAGAAAGATCCTTTCAGAACTTTTTGAGTTATCTTGCTAACACACAGACAGACAAACAAACAAACAAACAAACAAAGTCTGGCAGAAACATAACCTCCTTGGCAGAGGTAACAACATAATAAACAAATGAATTTCTTCAAGTATCATGATATGATTATACTGACATGGTATGACTGGAGTGGACTAACAGCTGTCAGAGCATGACGTGCATGACTGCTGCTTGCTGGCTTGTGCGAGTCCAGCGCAGACTTTTGTCTCAACTGCTGCTGCTCCGCCTGCTGTTTAGCCAGTGCCTGACGCTGCAATGCCCTCAATGCCGGCTTACGAGCTCGCATCTGCAGGCTGCCAGATGACGCCATACTTCTACAATCAATTGCAGAAACTGTACAATTGTGGAAAATTGTAAGAAAAGCATCTCAGATTCACTCAAATTCCAATCGAGAGTGTGTACTCACTGTACCTACTTATTTATCAAATAAGTCACTTAAAGTTATATAGATGTTCATCAAAATTCATGAAGCATTATCTTCTATTATGAGATCAGTGTTATCGACTACTTTAGCAGATGAATGTGAACCATCTAAACCTCAGCCAGGCAGACTGGTGCTTGATTCACCTACGCAAAGAGATGAATGGCTGAAGTGATATAGGTAGCTGGTTATAAAAGATGGATTGCCTGTCCACAGTCAGTCACCAATTCTAGTACTAACTGGAGCAACTTCGTATAGATTGCACTTTCTCTAAGCCACCCAACAGATATAAATGAAACAATTAAAACGTTACCCGCTGTTGACAGACAAAGTCTGCAAGTGGTGAGCCATTACAGATGATGACGACACATACAAGGAGTTTCCAGTACTATCATATGTTGTTTGATCATCAAATGTGAGATCAATTCCTGACTCCGCCATTGATCCACTGGCAATCAACCACATACAATGCACAATCTTTACATGACACTCTCGAAAAAAACATTTACTTTTCCAAACAGAAACAAAGGTTGACTTAATCTCTACACTCCCTCCCAACTTTAGGCTGTGTCTATTGCAGAACTTATGCTTTCGGGTGACCTTCAGACTGTCAAACCTCCAGACTATCAATGCGTAACCTGATAATTGCACCTTCTTGAAAAAAACATTAAACATGTGTGAAAATACACCATCAATGAAATATAAAAACAAGAGGACAGAAAGAGAAAAGGTAAAGGGATAGTTAGTGAGAACAGCAAAGAAAGCATATCAGAAACGTTAATTATATTTTTAGTTCGGCAAACTGATAGAAGCAACGCAAAATTTGCTAATTTCAGTTCGGGAAAAACAGATAATGCCCGACGCCACCGGGCCGCTGACATCCTGCCGCCATCACTGTTAGGTGCTGAACTGGTCTCACGACACTGCAGCCACTGATATTTCCATACTTACCTGGTCGGCAGTCGACGGCCTGGTGGGACTAAAATGTAGCAGAAAGTTAACTATATCTACCTAATAAAGCTGAAATAAATAAATCTAAGTTGCGCAGTAAGATTTTAGGTTCATGCTGTAAGTTCACGAGCAGGCCATTATGGTCTAATTCAGCCATTGTCCAGCTGAGAGCAAACTGAAAAATTTTTAACCTCTCAGTATTTTGAAAAGACAAATAAGAATTGTGGCGCTTAATCATTTTTTTCAGTCCATCTTGTATAAAGAAAGAACGTCAATCACTCTGCACAAGTCATGGTAGATCTATAGCATCATTCTCCACCTGTGCAGATTTCATCTCAGCAGCCTGAGCTGCTAATGAGGAGTTTACTAGAACTCTGAGTTAATGGTCCTCCTAATATTTTTCTTTACTCTAGAATTAGTGAATCTATTCACCATCTCTAATTCAGTGCTGGTCGCGGTGTGAGATTAATACCCGGTAGCAGCATGGACAAACTGACTTCAGTAGCCCAATTAGCTGCACTTCAGATCGCCGAATGGTTTTTAGTAAATTCTGATTCTTTTGACTCAGTTTGGCGAACTGACGATAGTAATTTCGGTCACCAATCTTTCAGTTTGCCGAACTGACCGTAGCACTGAGCTATCAGAAAACTAGAATTAAACCCCCAAGTCCTTCATTGACAAAATCTCAGTACAGTATACTACCTGCCAAAAAAAAATAAATTTTCAACTACTAACTACCATCTAACAAGCCAAAAGTGGCAAAAGGTTATCAACCTGTCCTCAAATTTTAGTGATTCAAAAAGCGTTTTTGCAAATATTTACATCTTGTGAGTCATTATCTGTAATAAAATTGTTGGGTTTTTTGTTATTTTTTTGTTGAGAGAGATTTTTTTTACAGTAAAACAGCAAAAATTGGCGTAGGCATGGCATTATGCCTTTCGATAGCCAACGCGACGTCATGTATAATTTTAACGAACTTCTGTTCGATGTAACGTATTAAACATACCTTTTTTTGATGGATCGGTGCTGCAGTCATTGATTTAATCATTTTAACTTAGCATCATTCGAGTTTTAATGCAAGCGAAACAGAATTTGTCAACATCAACATATGAACCAGAAAAACATTAAACGTCATAATAAAACGTAACGTATTTATCACCACGAGCTATAGTTATCATAGTGTGTCAATATTCTACGCTTGTTTACGTTTTCGTGTTCGATGAAATGTGAGCGATTAAATGTGGAATATATGACCAGGTAACATAACTAACACTAACCCTAACTCTAAAACCTAACTCCAACCCTAACCCCAACCCTAACCGAAGTTTTTGTTCACGAGCGATTTAAAGTGGCTCAGTGTTACCGATGGCCATTAGTTCCGTCACTTTAAATCGCTCGTGAGCAAAAATTAAGCAAAAACCCGCAAATTTTGTTTCAGATATTGATTATTAAGACGAAGCAGTACGCAAAAAAGTAATTTAGAACGCAATGATCCGAGGACAGGTTGGTAACCTTTGGCGCTAAAAGTCACAAACAAGTATCCTATAAAAACACAATACAGAATATAACTTAAAACATTATAACATAATAAACTCCTTCGAGACCAATGGTAGTTCTAGACCAATGGGCCATACATGATGACTCATACAACCACGTGAAGGCTGGGTTGTCCGAACGCCACATATTGTTCTAAACTAAGTAAACTTACAAAACAAACCTTCGTCACGGCATAACCATGCTCTAATATCAATGTCAAACTGTTCTTATCTAAATATGTGATATAATGGGCCAAATCTGTCAAACCCATCTACAAATATGGCAGGCCGGATGTTGACATGTGCGTGAATTAGGGATGGTTCATACAAATTTTATTTAATCCATCGAATCGTATCGTATCGATTCGAGATGGGATATTGAACTCAGACAACTGCCTCTGTCCACATCATTTAACGGTCTATGGTAACAAACGTTGTCTAATACATTACAATAATTTTGTTTCTAGTTTCGGTTATAGTTGCTTCTTATTCTTCAGTAGATGGTCAAACTTCAGACTCCAGAGTCGAAACCATGTCGGGTATAGTTGACAGTGTGAAGCGCAGGACGTGTTAAGCCAACAGTTACAATGCCGCAACAACTGTTGGCAGTACCAACCAGTCAGTTGCTTTGTATTTATAATAAACAACTTCGTTACATAAAATGATAGGTCTATTAATTTGCACACTAAATGAGATCAAATTTTGCTAAGACTTTTTTCTTGACTTGACTTTAGAAGCTTAGACTAAGCCCAACGTCAAGTCCGAATTTGACCTTACTTTGCTCTAAAACCAAAGTCAAGACTAAAGTCTAAGCCCAGCTCGTAGATAGCCTATCTAAAGTCAGGAGTCAAGACCAAAGTGAAGACTTTAGTCTATGACTATAATCTTAGACTAACGTCAGCAAAACTCGACCTCGCCCATTGACGAAAACGTTAACAATGGCCATAGACAACGTTATGACCAGACGACTAGGCATGGCGCTGCAGATACGAGGTTCTTGCCCAACAACTTCATTGGTCTACTGATATACGAGGTTTATGAACAGTCAAATTAAACCATTAAGGTTGAATACAAGTAATTTAAGCAAAGCTCACGAGACGCGCGAAAGCCTATAGCAGTTCCTGTTCGCAGGTAATCTTAGTCTATCTCCATCCATTTCGTCGTAATTCACTCTTCTGCAGCCAAAAATCGCACAACAAATCACGTTAAATCAATATTTTTAGCGTTCAAGGTCATTCAAGGTTATCGATGTTGACATTCGTAAGAAGCTCCTCATCAGTGCTTGTTATGATAAGCAGCATAGCTGTGCCTATCTGCAACCATTTACACGCTAGACAAGCCAACAGAGTATAAATAACCACTTTTTACAGGGGTACCTCTCGTTGACACCCACGTGCTCAGGCCTGCTTGAACCTAGAG
>Ga0056128_1005297_pt1 | contig 16220 bp, 8 predicted proteins | sample WorMetLIZISLAND2_FD_71113 | JGI IMG/M metagenome (GOLD analysis project Ga0056128, IMG submission 71113) | Marine gutless worms symbiont microbial communities from Max Planck institute for Marine Microbiology, Germany - Olavius geniculatus... ... | reverse complement strand
AGCACTTTGAACATCTGCTGTAACTTCTGACTATGATGTTGCTAATCAACAGTTCGTTCAACTTCAAACGTTGGCGTTATAACATTTAATGATTTCGTAACTGATGTTGTTGGTTCGTTGCAGTGCAGTTGCCTCTACTGTTGGTGCCACAGGAAAACCTCAGCTGGTAGTCTGTTCTTAAAATTTCTTGCAAAGTAACACATGCTATTAAGTGCTGATTCTCTAACAATTATTTTTGTCAAAATCTATTGCTATTGAACCAGGACTGTTGGAGTTATTGCAAAAGGTAGCAGGGGTCTGGTTTTTTTGAGACACAGTGTATATGTGCATAGTGTTAAAATATTAATTAAAATATGATTCATAACTGAAACGTCATTTATCTAACGGCTAAAATAAAACAAAAATTATCCAAAACTTTAAAAAAAGCTTAGTATTAAAAAGTTACATATCGAGGTGAGCAACTTTTTGTCAAAGAAAAATCTGCAGTTCCTCAATGGACCAAAAATATTCTGCGGATCCCGATCCACACACGGACTCGCCCGCAACGCGCGCATCGCTGCTTGCTAACGATGCCAAGTGTGTCGACCCTTTTTTTCACTTCAGATCCGGTAATTTCGCTCACGAATAAAAGCAATTTTCTTCATTTTTATGCATGATATGCGTGCGCTTTTTCCTACAAATGAAAATAGATACCCTATTATTTTAGTTTTTGCGTTGACTCAGAATACGATTTTTCATGATAGTTTCCCTTTAAGTCTTTTGCCTACAAAAACAGTAATAACAATAACAGCATGCTGTTCGTTATGGGACAATTTTCGAGGTACTGTTGCTGTATATGATGACTATGAATGACGTCACAGTGACATCATCATGAAAAACTTACAGCCGGTAGTCACAATAAAATTCCCTACAAAAAGTATATTTCGAATTTTTTATATTTGGAAATCTCACAGAATGACGCCGTTTTGTAACTTAATTATCAAACGACCCTCGTATCATAATAGTAGTATCGCAAACTGTCTGCAGAGTGTGCCAGTGAAAAAATATTGAAAATTGGTCAATAATTGGCGAAGATATGGATAAAAAAGTGCCACAATTTTTATAGCCCATGATGTATATCTTGTCAGCAAAAACTCAGCTGCAAATATACATTAACTATTCATTTCAAGCAACAGACAAATAAACACCGAGAACATAAAATGCTGCTACATTAAACTCCGTTTTACCCTACTACAGTCAAATGTAGATTTATACAGGGCATTATTGTAAAAACCTCTAATGCGCTGGACACACTAATACTGCAAGTACAAGAATGTCTTCAGCGACTGTCTAAAGGAATCTTCAGAACACTCAGATTACGATCGTCATCAGGCAGTGAGCTCTAGACAGTCGGGCTGAAAACAGAAAATGCTAAGCGGCCGTATGTGCTGAGACGATGACATGGCACGGAAAGTTGGTGACTGCTGGCCAAAAGCAGACGCTATCAGAAAACAACGTCAGAGACTGGCGAGCAGTGGTCCATCAGGTACTGAGGTGCTTGGTTGTGCTGACATCGGTACATCAGCATACCCAGCTTGTACTTCAATCGGTCTGGGACGTCCTGTCATGTGTATTTTCCAATCCACTTACAAAATAATTACATCTACTGCACACAGATTCACTATTCATCATCCATCTGTCGTTATGATTTGTCAAATGGCTAAAGTATCAGTAGCAGCAGTGGAACAGACATCAATTATAAACACGGGCTATGACAGAAAATAATTAACTGGTCCCACAGCCTGCAACTCAAAGAAATATTAAACAAATTAGTGTCAAAAAACAGGTTTAGCCTTGTTAACGATGCTGAGCTGTGCCAAGCATTAAAAAGAGGGTGATAAGCACAAATGAAAATAGATACCCTAGGGTTAGACAGAGCTCTGATATGCCAACCGCCCACCCACCACTTTAATCGGCACTGCTTCCAATTCCGTGTTCCAACGCTCGTAGAAATCAGAGTCCACGGAAGAGTGTGAAACGATTCAAGCGACCATCGACTGTCACCGATGAAATGCAGAACAGCATGCTGCAACCTCTGCTGCTCGTCTTTGGTCCACGGCTCATAAGCTCGTACTGACAACAACAAAAAATGCAGCCAAATAATCCTTGCATTGTTTAACTCACCACTGAATTCCACAAGTGCATTGGGTTGCTAACTCATTTTGGCTGAAAATACCCAATGCAATGAATTTTATTGCAAAAATGCTAAATTTTGAACAAAACCGTCTATGATAAAATCATTACCGCCAAGTTAATGCCACACTGATGCCAAAATTGAGTTTTACTGACAAATTAAAAGAATAATGCCAAAAAGTGCCAAACTGAAGTTTTTACAGCCAAGTTTCTTCAAAATGCCAAATATGACTTACCGGTATTGTGCATTTTGAAATGCCAGTTGGCAACGCTTCCAATGCACTATAGGAATTCACCAGTTAGCCAGGAATACAAATAACTTCAGTATCAGCACATTAGAGGTTAATAATTTAATGATATACGCTATATAAATTTACATTTTACATACTTTTACTTACTTACTATCACACACTCGCCAACAGCAGTAGCGCAAAATGTTACTTAACTCAATGACTGACAACGGACATGCACTGACACAATTTTAGTTGATTACCGGTAACAAAATGCATTGTGAGAATGCAACGCAGTCAAAGACATATCATACATGAACTCCAATACACAACCTCACAGACATGGTTATTAACAAACAGATAATCACTTAGCTGTTATAACCCTTCGATGGAAAGCCAGGGTCAAAGTGACCACAGACCCAAAAAAATTGTTTAATATTAAAACATGGGTTGAACTTATACAGACAAGTCTTCATGACTTTTAATATTTTTTCATTGCCTTCAATCTGGCACTTTTAGTTTATGCTTTTGCTGATAGGAGGCGCTCCTATTGAGACTTTCTCGACACCCCCTCCACGCAATTGTGCAGGACGGCATGTCTAAAAAATAGCTGCCGTCGGATGTGCTTGCTAAAATTGATTTTTTTGCACATTCAGTTACATTTGGTGATATTATATCGAAAAATGATGAAATACACATTTTCTGCCCTTTAGTGTCTTTCTGTTGCTATGGTAGCAAAAAGCCCTTAGCAACAACCTTAGTGTGCTATAATGCAATTATTTATTGTTTTAATGTATTATGAATCATGGCTATGGTAACCTATTTGTATGAAATTCAGTACATTAAATCAAACTGCGTTTGCTTCACATATGACCGGTTGCTATGAGCGATGATTTTGCATAGCAACAACCTATCCAATAGCAATTGACACGGAACCATTACTAAACCTTAGTTACCATATGAAGTAAGACCAGTGGTTATAGTTATATTAACATTTTTTCTGAGTTAGAGCAACTGATTGACATTTAAAACTCCACTCAAAACTGACGAAATCTATGATAATATTCGTGGAGTCAAATTGACCCCGGCTTCCCGTCGGCATTATAAAATTGGGCTTCCCTTCGAAGGGATAACCAAACTCAGACTTTATACTCTAAACAATTGGCACTATCTTAGGACAATGCAACAAAAAACATGTTCATTACCGACCACTAACATGAAGTACTCATGCATGCTCCACTTGTTAGCATTTTTGACAATCAGCAGTGATCTTGGCTGGTCACTCCAAAGTTTTTATTTATATTCAGTGTTTATGAAATTATAGCAAGTATGACACACTGCAGTAAAATGTACAAGTGAGCGAGTGAGTAAGTAGGGTTTAATGTCCCGCCCAACACATTATAGGTCATTTCGGGGACAGCCTTTTCAGGCAGAATGCACACAAACACATACTAATAGAACAGTAAGTTTAACCTTTACAATAAAAAAACAGAAAGTTTAACATTTACAGAAACACCAAACACAAAAAACGAGCTAAACCCAAAATTGAAGAACTTGCCATTATAATTGTGCATATGTTAAATGGCAGTTCTAATAATCTTCCCTGTTATCTGGAGGATAACAGGGAATCTCATAATGAGATTATCAATCTCATAACGCTGTCTTACGCTCGTAAAATATACAAGAACTTGTTACAATTCTTTGTACACGTGCAACCAGATAATGCTAACAAACTCTGATACCAAAGTCTTGATGCGTGACTCTCCACTTGTCACGACACGATGGTCCCGATCGATTCATCAGCAGGCCGATCTGCTTCCAGTTTGTGCCGTATTCAGCATACAGCTCATGCAGTCGAAACACTTCGTCATCGCTAAATCTGTTTATAATTACACAAGGCATCCCATCGATCGTTTGGCATATACTGCAATAGGAAACTAGTTCACAATAGTCTATGTAAACTTAGTTGATTCTACTTATCCTTTTCTGGCAAGCACCACGAAGAGTGCGTAGCACCGAACGTGGACATCAGTCTCCAGAGTGGACAGTTCTGAGCCAGGTCAACTGCATCATCCATATTGAGGTCGCTGGATTTCAGATCCTGCTGAATGGTTTTCATTCATGTAGTACGAGGACGTCCAAGTGGTCTCCTGCTTAGAAAAAAATTAATTTTTCTAAATTGTCTAAAGCTGGCAAACTTAGAGAAAACCAACATTCTCCAGTTACAGTTTCAATGCATAGAGCATATTCCAAGGCAACAGGGCCAAAGCCTCAGGGACAAAGCCACGCCACATCATGTAATACATTACTACAAATGTGCATCTTTCTCACCACAAAACTTCATATATCTAGCAAGAATCAATTAGCAAAGAATTCTGCAATTGGAAAAAATTCATCCCTACCAATAAGACACATGTTATTAACTACAGGGTGCTGAAATAACCACAAAAAACTTTAGGGGGCTACTTTTTTGCTGCACCCTGTACACCCAAAGTACACAAGTCGCTCAGTGCCTTACCTGCCATAATTACCAGGATGAAACATCTTCCTGGCCCTTACGTACACACTGTAGTTAGTTCTGAAAAGGTTCTTTCCTGTAACAAGCATTAATGCATTTACAACACATTAAAATCTTCAATACACAACTAGGATGCAAGTTCTGGGCTCGGAGATTAGCTGAACAGTTTGGAACTCTCTTCCAGACAAACTGCAATCGATTACTTTTATAAAATGCCACAGAACTTTTCATTATAATCATTCCACAATTTACGCTATATTGCAATCACAAACACACAAGTGACATTCTATACAAATTCAACTGCAACAAATGAGAAAAAAGAATCATCGTGAGATAAAACATGTTTTTTGAATTAAAATTAAAGACTAATAAACTAAAACAAATAAGCGAGACTTGGAAATTTTATCACCAATGCTGTGATAAATAACAGTTGGTCCCCAACTTTCAGTCTATCAAAAAATCAGTTGTTGTACTAAACACATTCATGTTCATTAGATCACACAACAATAGCACCTGGACTATAACAAAGACTTTTCATGCAGCATCAAATATCTTAGTGTATAAAAGTCACTCACTAATTAACTACTTTCATCAAAGAATACAGGGTAGGCCAAAAAGCAGTTACTTAAAGGGAAACTATCATGAAAAATCATAATTTAGGTAAACCCAGAAACTAAAACAAGAGCATGTCTTTTTTCATGTGTAGCAAAATTCGCACACATAATGTGCATAAAAATGAAGTAAATTGCTTTTATTTGTGAGCGAAATTACCGGATCTGAAGTGAACAAAAGAGTCAACACAGTTTGGCGTCAATGATGCGCGTGTTGCGTGCGAGTCCGCGTGTGAACCGGAATCCGCAGAATATTTCTGATCCATGAATGAAATGCAGAATCTCTCTTAGACGAAAAATTGCTGGTTTTCATAGATAACTATTTATTACTCAGCATTCTGAAAGCTATGGGCAATTTTTATTTTGTTTTAGCCATTAAATACGTGCCTTTTTGACGTATGAATCATTTTTATCAAGTCTTATTTCAACATTTTATGCAGCTTTAGATAACTCGGCCTATAGAGACTATTGGTCTGAGATGAACTGTCAATTCACATGGTAGTAAACACTGTGGATGCAAACGGACTGCGCATAAAAGTTTGCATATTGCTGCAAATGCGGGTCTCAAATCAGAATCTGCGGACGGGGGCAGACTCAAAAGTTGAAAACCTGCACAACTTTGCTGCTGAGTTATAGTGTGAGACCGGTGAGCATAATCGACTGTTTGCACGCAAGATTTCAGTGACGAAATTGTGACGGTATGTTCGACAAGCCATAACAATTCAAACGTAGACAATTAAGAATTGATTCATCTACAAGATGGCTGACTGTCTTGGCATAAAACGGACGTACAATATTGGAATCAGCCGATTTATCGTCGCTTGTTCGGCGCGCATTATCCAACTCTGCAGACAGCCTGCAGCTTTTGGCAGACGGTGCAGGGTGATTCCCAGAGTGCCCTGGTGATTGGAAAATCCTGTTTCAAAGCACCCCGACATAGTATTCGATCAAAACCTCACTGAAATTGATCAAAATCCTATTCGCCACATGTTATTTTTGGCTGCTCTTGGTACCAGTGACGTCACTGGTACCAGTAGTGTGTCAAACAGTATGTTTTGTGTCGAATTTTAAAAATGACTAAAGTTCACTTTTTGCGACAATCAGACAAAATTTGTTCAAGGTTGGCTAGCCATAAATTTTATCTTGTTTATATGTTCATGTATGTCATTTATTCCAAAAAGTGAAATTTTCATGATAGTTTCCCTTTAACTTCATGGCTTGTAACTTTAGAAGTACTAATTAGATCAGCAACACATTTGGCACAAATTAAAGCTATTTGAAACTGAACACAAACTCGTAATTTATTGCAAACAAGTCACTAAAGATGTCCAAACCACCTTAATCCCTATCGTCCTTTATCAACAAGCCAAGTACTTCTAATCCCGACAACTGCTGCTACACCATCAAATCCTTTGAGAGAGCCTAGAAATATCATACCGAGGCGAGTGAAAAAGTTGGTGTTCTTAATGAAGTCATTGATTATAGTCGCAGTTTTAACATCGGCGCAGTGGTTGCGCATGAGAAGCAAGTGCTTATCAGGCAGCGGATACTCCTGTGCAATACAATCAAATGTTTATTAACAAGAAGGTCAGCTACCACAAAGAGAAGAGGGCTTTTTTAAATTTATTTATACGTTCTCCTTCTTTTATTCTTTTGGTCTTCTGCCGAGTGGCAGATTTATAACAACCTCCTCTGCCAGCTGTTCCTGTCTTTTGTGCTTCTCTTCAAAGGCACATAGTATTTGCTTCTGATGTCGCTGAGCTTTTGTCCTCTCATTGCTTCCCCATCATCCAGCCTCCCATTATATCCCGCAGCAGTGAATCACGTCGCAGGATGTGTCCTATCCATCTGAGTTGGTGCTGCCGTACTGTGTCCAAGATGCTCCTGGTCTCTTGGATTCTTTGCAGGACTTCTTCATTTGTTACCCTGTCAACCCAGCTGATCTTTTCCATCCTCTTCCAAACCCATATTTCCAATGCTGATAACCTTTCTCTATCGACCTGCGTCATTGTCCATGTCTTTGCACCATAAAGAGCAATGCTCCACACTGTACACTTTATTATTCTTTTCTTCAACTCTATGTCCCACTTTCCAGTTAGTAGCTGTTTTATGTTCATAAAGGCTTACACGTGGTGTCTGGCTTTTTCGCCCCTTTGCTGGTTCGCCCTCTGACTTGTTCACCCCTGGCTCATTTGCCCCCGACTCTTTTGCCCCCTGGCTTCTTCGCCCCTGTGCCTGGCTGATTCGCTCCCTGGCTTGTTCGCCCCCTGAATCATTCACCCCTGGCTGATTCACCCCCTCACCTTAGATGTTTCGCCACCGTTGAATACCAGTAATTCAACATCAAGGTTTATATGTAATATATGCATGATGATGAGAATAAACGATTGTGTGAATGTTAAATGCTTTGTTCAATTATGAAATAAAATCATTAGGCCTATACATGTTTTTTATTGTACAGAGTTTTAGTACGCTTTCTCGATTATGAAAACAAATTCTGGCATATAATGGCATCTCAACGTCAAGAGTTTTAGGGTCACTAGAAAGCTAATAAAGCACTTCTTGACGCTGAATAATAGTATTGGCATCAACGCTCTATAAATGTTCTGAAGACACAGTGACCAAAATCATCGAAAACTGCCAGTTAAGACAACCCCACAGTTGTTTTAAGCCCTTTTGCCATGGAACCCCTACAAAAATGAGCATGAATCTTTCAGTGCCTAAAAGTAAACTCACTGGGCTAGAGTTTTGCCATTTATCGTTTGGGTATATACAACTTCTTTCAAATTACTTCTTTCAAATTTTTAGGTAATCTCCAAAAAATGTATCAGTTACATGCAGTAAAGCGCTGTATGGCCGTTCAAGATCATCCAAGGTCGTTAAGTTTGTGTGCAGTTAAAAGCGCCCATGCAACTTCCAATCAGTGATCAATACTAACTGAGCCATATCTCAACACCGTTTCTAAGACACAGTGACTTTAATGATTGAAAATTGCCATTTTTCCCCAACCCTCTCTCAATTAGCACCCTTGACTTGGGTGATCCAATGTGAATTTCTGGAAACCCTTAAAAATCCTGACAGTACAGTCTTTCAAGGAGTTGACAGTGAAGATTTTGTAATTCTAGAATCTGGTATTATTTTGATGCAAAGTTAGTGTGTGATGTAAAAAGTTACAAAATTCCTCTACAAATGAGCAGCAAGAGACTATGTCATAAGTATGTCAAGTGGGCAGCAGTCAAAAGGCTGAAGTTAAATGGGAAGGCTTGTGCTTATAATCAGTATAAACCAGATTTGTCAAATTAACGCATTAATGCGTGAATAAATTAACGTGCATTAAAAAAATTAATGCGCGTTAAAATACTTAACACACATACATAAATTTATGTCAATTTTTTAAATTCTGTGAAGCAAAAGTTCCAATATTCTGTTAAACTGCAGTTATTTGACAATTGAATGAATTCAAGTAACTAAACTGCAGTTGCCATTCTATCACTACTGTAAATAAATACAGGGTGGGCCAAAAAAACTGGACCTGTTTGAGCGTTGATAACTCAACGATGGTTAGTGGTAGAAAGACGCGTGATACGTCAAAAGTTTCAGAATGCTGTACAGAATAAATGACAAATTTGCATGGTAAAGCATTTAAATATTCTTTGCCTAATTTGCACAAATATTCGTCACCCCCAAAATTCTGCCAAATTTGACTGTAACACATAGATCTAACATGGATATTTGAGCTTTTATAACTTAGCGATGTTTATTAATGGAAAGGCGAGTAATATGCAAAAAGTTTTGAAATTGTATACAGAAGAAGTGTACAGCTTGCATGTCTCAGCATTTAAATATTCTTTGCCTGATTTACACAAATCTGCCCCCACCCCTAAAATCATGCTAAGTTGGCAGTAAAACATAAATTTAAATTGATTTTCATTCAGCATACAGTGAAATATCAACAATCATAACCAGATACGTTGAGTTTAGATGAAATTCAACATAGGTTTTTGCATTCATAACCGTCATCAGTCCTTCTAGGCAGCTAATCGATCGTTGGAGTCAATGTGTTCAGGATCAGCTGAACCCAGCATTCAATTAGCACAAATTTTAGCTAGTCAGTTACTGAAATTTTGTGACCATGCTATCTGTTGCAATGCCCCTACACTGAATAATTCACAGATTTTAAACCTGGACTTTTTGGCAGTGAGTTTTTGAGTTCAATGAACTCGGGCACATGGGAGTGTAAGCAAATGCCTAATTTCAGGAGTAATGAAGATTTACGCAAATTAAGCAAAGAATACTTAAATGATTTGTTGCGCAAGTTGGGCCCTTTTCCCTTTTTGTCTACAACATTCTAAAACTTTTGACACATCACAGGCCTTTCTATGGGTAACAGGTCCAGTTTTTTGGGCCACCCTGTAATTATGTTGACAACAGGCTAATAGATTTCTATGCTAGCTATGATGGCAGTTATTGTTGATTATATGTTTAAAATGTGTTTTTCATTTTCTATCTTCTACAGGCGAAGCCCCCGAAACGTCTCGAAACCAGGCGTAACTTACCCCCTACTCTCCCCCTTTAAAAAATTAATGCTTCAACAGCTCTAGTATACACAAAAGCAATTCAATGTAAACCGCTTCTTTGTTGTTTTGCGACATAAATACAACTGCTTATAAGTCAATAACTGACATACAACACAACCCGTATTATAAAGCAAACGAACTGCTAAATATGTTACCTTTGTTGCCTCTTCCCAATTTCTCCTCAGCTGTTCATTTTCTTCTTTACTCCACATACCAGATCTGCAGTACTTCTCTATTCCTACAAGCAAAATCTTACAGATATTAATTACTACAGGTACATAAATTAATGCCCTTTAATCTACTTCACAAACTTCAGCTCTTTAATATTTTATCATACTCATATACACTATGTCCCAATAATAAAGATCTCTGACATTATTAATAGCTAACTGAAGAAGGACTAAGAGATTTTAACAATAATTCATACAAATATTCCTGACAGAAATGGCCATCAAACGACCATTCAGATTCCTGCCTTACCCAGTGTGGGCTTCTGCACTACGTGGAAAAAAACAAAGCATTGAAGTGAACAAAAAAAGCATCGAAAAAAATTTGACGTTATTGACTGTAACTTGAAGAAGGATGACCACATTTTAATAGCTTTTGATACAAACATTGTTGACACAACTGGCCATCAAATGACCGTTAAAGTTCCCATCTCACCATTCATCTGTTTGTGCATTAGCTGCAAAAATAGAATAAAGGAAGTATGCATTGAAATGAACATTTTGCTGGATCTGTGGCCCCAACAGCCCTGACCTCAGTCAGTTTGCTTACAATGTTTGCGAATCTATTGTTTATTGATGTCGATAACTAGAAATGTCAATCAAGTCGAGGTTGAAGTCCGAAGCAGAACATTATCGACACTGCTATTAATGAATGAAGGAAGCCTCTGCAGACAACTGGACAGTTGGATAAACTGTTAGCCAAAGTCACCGAATTCTGGACAAAATTATATGCGTCAGACAAACTATCTTAAATGAAAATCCAATATTTCACTTTCATGCACAAGTTTTAGGGTTCTAGGCAATGGCATTTTAAATAAGGTTACCAAGAATTGACAGAGATACAGAACAATGTACGGTATTCATATTTTCTCACCTGCTTCTCTGAGCTCAGATTGGCTTATCAAGTACGTCAAATGACTTTCAGCATGCAGCACCTCTAAGACGTCAGCAGGATTCAAAGACTGATCAGTAGCTGACGTCACTGCTGGTGCACAACTAGTTGCTTCAGAACAGACATCTGGAGACACCTCAGACAGGGCAGCAGAATGACTGTCGGCAATATCAGCTTTCACATGCATGTTTGACTTCCATTGTTTGCACTTAGATTTACTTGACTTGTGTTCATTGTATACAGCTTCCACGTATTTCGTCTCATCTGCACTAACTTTCTCCAGCTTCGTAACTAATAGAGATGAACTCTCTTCACCAGTGGTCAATACAGCATCACTGTGTGGTTCAACATCTTCATATCTCGTTTCCTTAAACCTCTTCTTCTTTTTATGTTTATGTAGCTGTTTGCCACTGGCAACATATGATGGACTCATATCTGCAGCCTCATTAATTAACATTGTCTGACTACCTTCACTAGCATTCAACGCAGCACTTCCTGGCAGCATGTTATCACAGAATATATCAGCACTGGAAACTTGTGACAGTGATAAAGATTGTTGCATGTTCTGTGAAATATCACTGGGTGCTTCAACATCTGCTGAACCTCTTCTTTCTTTCAACTTTTTCTTCCTTTTACGTTTATGTGGCTGTTCACAGTCAGCATCATATGATGGACTCATGTGTTCAAGTTCATTAACTAACAGAGTCCGATTACATTCACTTGCCTTCAATAAAGTACTAGCTGACGCTGTATCATCAGCACAGACCATGTCAGTTCTGATAGCTTGTGACTGTGCAAAAGACTGAACTTTTAGCAATTCCTGTGAAAGACTGCTGTTTGGTTTAACTTCTTCTTCACACTGTGTTTCCTTGGACCTGTTCCTTTTTTTATGTGTATACAACCTTTTGCACTTAGTACTACATGATGAACTGATGTCATCTTCAAGCTCTTTAACTAATACTGTCTGACTATTTTCACTTGCCTTCAATGCAGCACTTCTTGACACTGTGTCACCATCACAAGAAACTTGCAACTGTGAAAAAGAATGTTTTAGTAAGTCCTGTGAAAGATCATGGTGTAGTTCAACGTCTTTGGTACATTTTGTTTCCTTGAACTTCTTCTTTTTATGTTTGCGTAACCTTTTGCACTCAGTACTATTTGATGGACTGATGCTGCCTTCAAGCTCTAGCACAGTTTGACTATCTTCACTGGTTTTCAATGCAGCACCTCCGCACACTGTATCGTCACTACAAGAAACTTGCAACTGTGAAGAACGTTTCAACAAATCCTGTGAGAGATTACTCATTGGTTCAATAACTTCTGTATATCTTCCTTTCTTGGACTTTTTCTTCTTTTTATGTTTATGTAAACTTTTGTACTCAGCATCACATGATGAACTCATGCCTCCTTCTGTACATCTTGTTTCCTTGAATCTGTTTTTCTTTTTAAGTCTACATAACTGTTTTCTGTCGGCATCAAATGATGGACTTATGTACTCAGGTTTGTCAACTAATACAGTCCAACTATCTTCACCTGCATTCAGTGCAGCATCTCCTGACACAGCTATTTGTCTTTTCTTTTTGTTGGATTTATGCAACTCTTTGCAGTCAGCATTACTGTTTAATGATGTTCCACGGTCGTCTGATGCAGATGTAAATAACTTCTTCTTTTTCTTCTTCTTATGTTCATTTTGATGAATGTCAATATTGCTCTGTACATTTGGGACAATATCAGACTGAACTAGCAATATTTTATTAGAATAGTGCTTCTCTGAAGTACACTCATTGTGGCATTCTTGTTGTGAACTCATTTCCACAGCTGCTGCACTGTCACAGTCTACTTTCTGGTATTTGCAATGCTTCTGTGAGTGAAGTATACCATTATGATCATGCTTTCTTTTACTCTTATGAGACTTCTTATTCTGTACATCTGATTGACTGTCATTTAACATTGCTGATGATGAGCTAAATGTTCTTCCATGATTATGTGTGACTAATGCATCACCAATAGCAGAGCAACTGATGTCATCAGTCAACTGATCACAATGCCCAACTGATGCAACACTGTCACTTGCATCCTTATGATGCTTTCTTTTCTCTGATGACTTCTTCTTATGCTTCTTGTGCTAACACAGAACAAGTAGTGTACTACACTGAATAAAATAACATGCACATCATTGTGAGTTACAGATAAGTAATTTCATGCAATCCAGATTATGATATGACAAAAGCTGAAACCCAGCAACATGTACATTTAGCATGGCATAATGAGGTATGCAACTATTATCCAACACTATGACTATAAAAACTTCACAGAGCTAGATCATAACACCACCAACGAAAGCATTACCACATACGTAATTTAAATAAACTGAAATTGTAACATGACATGCAGCATACAAGCTAGTGGTATAAAAAATCAATTTTATCTGAATGTCAACAACACAGACATTGCTGTTATGCAGCCTACCCATAACCACAACTTAATAAAAAATAGTATCTCTGACATTGCTCCAATATCCAGCAGCAGTTTGGCAACTGTCATCCAGATCCAGATCCAGATCCAGACAAACAATAATGGCAATGTCAGCAATCATCATGTGCACATGTCTTCTTCTTCTTCTTCTTTTCCAATAATGCACATATCCTCTTGCGAGTAATGTCGTGCATGACATTGTCACCCATATTGTGTCCTTCTCAATCTGCTTAATAGAGCATCTAGGGTCATGGTTTGTCTAACAGGGAAGCCGTTCAAACATGAGCACCATGAGCGATAAAGCAAAAGTGATACATCACTCAAAACGGGTACGACTAATTACCACAACAGACCACAAAGGATTGCAACGGACCGTAGGCTAAATAAACAAATGTAACATAAATGTTGTCTGCTGTGCTGCTGATTTTCTGATGGCTTGCTCCTCATCCGACCCGATGCGCATGTCACTGAAACACACACTCGACAAACGTGCAGACAAATGCCCAAAAAAGCGCAGTATGTATCGAAATCAGAATTGCTGTGAAAAAATAGCGGACCGATAAAAGTAGGAGTGATCTATCTGGATCGCATAACGATAGTTGCTGTTTTAGTTCATAAGCCATATAGGCCTAATTAAATGAAAATGTGTCAGCAGTGCTACCTAACACCTAATAAAATTATACAGTGCTGCAGAATACTTAGCTGAATGTATTTAGCAATGCCAAGCCACATAAGATTAAAAATAATATTTTGCATTCTACACGCCACATAGATTAACAGCTATTAGCAATCGTGGATTAGACCTAATGCAGCGCTCAATTTCTGACATAATGACTGACATAACAATTTTGAAATAGGCCTAGGCCTCAAGCAATTAGCAACCTGGATGTACATGGCCGCGACTAATTACCGCAATTAGGCCTGGGCATAATTAGATTCGACTGACTGACTGTAGGATTTTATTTACATTTTGTTAAATTTTTATTTGTGTTGGCAAAGGGCAACAGCAGACAACATTTATGTTACATTTGTTCATGTATGGTCCGTTGCGGCTTTGTTGCGGTCCGTTGTGGTAATTAGTCATACCGACTCAAAACTGCGTAACTCACTATCTTGAGTAAATAACTTTGCACTTATGTAAGCCAATCTTACTACATACGCAAACACACTGACACTTACATTATGTTCAGTAACAGCAATCATTTTTCTCAACAAAACCATTTTTGCTACTATAAATGAACATAGACTATTTAACGAATAGGACTAAGTAAATAAATAAGTAAACACTATCCTATAGGACTATGGGCCTACAGCAGGGGTGGCCTACAGCCTACACGAAGTACACATGCTGTACAGCTACAGTATTAAATACAAGGATGTGCACGAGACCTTCTGAGCCTAGACCAAGACGTTCACAATTTTATCCGAGACAAGACCGGCACGAGACGTTGCAGCTTCCGAGACGCTGGCCGAGACCTTGAAGTTGAAGCTCCCGAGACTCGAGAGTCTCGGGAGCTTCAAAGTCTCGTCGAGACGTACGTCTTCCGTGACGTATAGTGAAAAGGGGAAAGAGAAAAGGACGGGAAGGAGAGAGAGTGGACCCCTAAGTACTTGGCAACTGCCAATCTCTTTATCAAAAATGTTCGTTTATGGTCATTGGCAACCTAAAAAATGATAAAGATTTATCTTTTTCATTCCACTTGGGTATTAATGATATATCCCGCCAAGAAGGTGCCAAAGACCTTGGAATTTACACATTTTCATTACACATTGAAATTTTCTAGGCACATCAATCACATCGTTGCTAAAGCACACGCTAGGGCTAGTCTTATACACAAGCGCTTCTTATCCAAAGACCGGAGTATATTGGTAAAAGCATAGGCTATGTATGGCCTTGGCATTGTACTTGGTTTCAAAGTTTCAAATAAATTTAGTGAAATGACGCCACTGAGTATCACAGGCGCGAGGTAGCGCAGCCCTGTGTTAATGGCGACCGGCTAAGTCGATGGAGAATGGCAAAATTCGACGCCGCGCAGATCCGAAATCCCTCAACGATCGACACAAAATTTGAAACAGGTGATTACGTCCGCGAGACGACCCCCTGTGCAAAATTTCGTGCAAATCCGTCCATTGGGGGCTTCTCGGCAAATGGGTGAAATAATTATAACGAAAATTTTTCTCCGATATATATATATACCTTTTTTGTTGACCGACCTACAGGTCAGACCGCCCGGCGGATTTTCACGCGCGATGGCTCGGACTACGCGGCCTCGCGCAAGGGTCAAACCTTTTCGGGAACTGAAAATTAGAAGTTAATATCTAACTCCTGAAAAATCCCCCCCAAAGTCGAAAATTGAGCCCAAAAACGGACTGAATTTTTCGGCCAAAAACGCTCCTGTATAAAAAATTCACCTATAAACGGCCACTAATCGTCATCGTAGGCCCATAAAAGTTGTATAGTGAATAGGCAATATGGCCTCGGGAATTCCAAATATGTGGTCATTTTGGACCCCCTACC
>Ga0056128_1005296_pt1 | contig 16220 bp, 5 predicted proteins | sample WorMetLIZISLAND2_FD_71113 | JGI IMG/M metagenome (GOLD analysis project Ga0056128, IMG submission 71113) | Marine gutless worms symbiont microbial communities from Max Planck institute for Marine Microbiology, Germany - Olavius geniculatus... ... | reverse complement strand
CTTTTTACACGAATTAATACTAATTAAAAAGTCGCCCCCTCCATGAAAAATCCGCCTACCCTGTTAAAAATCCTCTCCCGCCATTAAAATGTCTCCCCTCTCGAAAACGGCTTTTGTGACATAAGTATGGCGTTTTTTCACAGCGAAAAATTCTCCCCCCGTGATAATGTCGCCCCTTAAGTTCTTATGGCGCACTTCACCCCGTTTGTCTTTACAACGTCATGGCACAGCCTAATTTTCATGCAAGTGCTAGTTCTCATTAGCATGAACTAAAGCAAATAACAACGAGATTCGATACTGTGTCATATCTCAAGTCATATATATTTCTTCATCACTTTTTCATATAAACGTCAACACAAGTCAAAATGGCAATCTTCTGTCCATTACAACGATAAAAGCGAACACTATAAAGGCATACATCTTCTATGCTCTTTTATGCAAAATAGCAATTGTCTGTCCAAATGTTTGTCCAAACCCTTCAAAGTCATCCAAGGTCGATGATTTTTGTCTTATCTGAAAGAGCTTAAATGCAACTTCAGATTTCCGTAATAGCAACCTTGGCCCTATCTCACACGAAAGTATCGTTTAGCCACAATAGCATGCTGGTTTTTAAAGTCATCTAAGCTCAATGATTTACATCCTATTTAAAAGAGCTTACGCGGCTTCCTATTAGCAACATGGTTCTTATCTCTCAATCACCGTTTCCGAGATAAGACCAGCTTTCGGTTGAAAAAAATGCACACTTTTCTTACCTCCTATTCATTCAATCCTAAATTTGAACAAAAATGATTCTTTAGCACTGCATCGCCCAAATTTTGCGCGAAAAGAGCTTTTCTGATTAACACAGGGCAAATAATTCGTGTAAAACTTTCTCTCGTGCTATTGGCTTTATGCGCTGCGGGTCCTGCGAGCGCACGGTTTACCTCGCGAATCACTTTGCGACGTCGCCGAGCCACAATGATTTCCAGATTGACCAACTGCTCGCCAGCCTGGTCAGGCTTGTGCTGCGCCGCTGACCGGGCGCGGCTGAATGCTGGTACTGAGGCGCTGGCGACGTCTCGGGTACCTGGACGACAACGACGCCGCCTCTGTCGAGGATTTATTTCACTCTGTTAACGATAAACTGTTCCGTAAAATTTTACACAATTCTGCTCACGTCTTTCAGCCCCTGATTCCGGATCGCCAACCGTCATCTTATGACCTCAGACCGTGCTCTCATGACAGACTTCTGCTTAACAAAACTACTTATCTCAACGAACGTGACTTTGTCATTCGCATGCTTTGCAGAGACAGCTATTGATGTGTATATCTTTGCAAACTAGGCTTATGTCAAATTTGCTATACTTGGTTACTGACTATATGTTTTATAAGCTGCGTTTGTCAGCTTTTTTAAAGAATAAAATGAATGATGAATGAATGAATGAATGTCGTCCGTCCGTCGGTTCGTCTGTCTGTACCGGATGTATTGCAGTGCAACTTTTAAGCAGAAATTAGAAGTCTGAAGTTTGCAACAATGTGTAAGAATTCTGTCAGAAATTTACAGTGTTTGTCGGAAAATTTCAAGTTTTTGTTTCACCCATTTTTCAGCATGATGCCGCTGGGGCCAAGTTAGCGATCTCTAGCGCCCTATTTTTCTTTTCTTTCATCTTTTTTCTTTTATCCCCTATCTTCATTTTTGCTTTTCTCCATTTTTCTTTCTTTCCATGCTCTAAAAGCGAGATGTCTGAGTGCCTCCAGAAAAAAAAAATTGGAAATTTTGCTTGCTGCAAGTGAGTTTCTTGGGTATCGTATCATGTTAGGCCTACCAACTATAGGCTCATGACGATAATGAGAAAATATTTTTGATGTACAGTACTAGATAACCAGCTAGACTACATCTTCCGATCATAGCATAACGAAAATAATGGATTAACCCATTTGGGCAAAATTCCTGGAGTGGGTGGGCGATTTGCCCGAGTGGGTGGACTTTTGCCCACCTAGTTTACATGTAAAAATTGCACTGATGTATTGTGGCTAAGCTTTAAAGCGTAGGGGAAAACTTTTACACAAATAATAAATTAGCCAACTAACACTAACCCTTCAAGGTCATTCAAGGTCAATGATTTTCGTGTCGTGTGAAAATGCTTATGCGACAGTTTTTGCGACTTCCTGTAGGCCTAAGTAATCTGTAGCAATCGGCTCTATCCCTCACCGTTTCTGAGATGCGTTCAGTTATCGTTGAAAAACGTAAATTTTCTCCACCGCCCTCTGTTTAACCCCGAATTTAAGAAAAATGTTTTCTTTGCACTGCATCGCCGAAAATTTTGCATGCCTACGTTTGTGGCACAGAACTAATTATTCGTGTAATTTTTTTCCGGTAAGAATTTTCGTTTCACCACAATACAACACATCCATGACAGACGACAAAAAAACTGACGACAAACATTTCGAAGCAAAAAGCCACATCTTTAAAGTTTTTTTGAAAACCATATTTTTACATTATTGACACAATTTACTAGAACGTCACTGCGCAACTGAAACGTGAATGATCTATCGATTTTTGGCCGACGGTACTTACGTAACGGTCGAGCTGTTGTCATGATTGTCGTCCGTCGTTCGTCACGGATGTATTGTGGCTAAACGGTGCGAGATAGAGCCTAAGTTGCTATTGATTATTGATAGAAAGTCGCATAATGGCTTTCGAATGACATGAAAATTATCGATCTTAGATGACCTCGAAGGTTACTGACAACCAGTGCGGTCGGCTATCCTATCAAAAGCTGGGATTCTTGTACGATTAATTACAACGACACGAATCTGTAGAAAATCAAAACATCGGCAAAATTATACAATAACTTGTATTAAAATAAACGTCGAGACCTATATGCGTTAAGAGACAAATGTGCAAAGAAATCCGTCAAAATATATTATTAAATACCAACAAATGCAAAAGACAGCAAAGTATTGAACTTATACCATATGCAATCAATCACAGACTAGACCTCAGTCAGCGGAGATCTATTAACCTTCCCGTGGTTAATTTGGGCAATATTTAAAACTATCAAACGACTCTACAATAAGTCACACTATTTTCATCAACTATATCACTGTAATTATCCGCTTTTTATGTGCTCTCGTGTATAGACATAAAAACACAGTGAGCCGTAAATCACCCATCGGGCGTAAAAAAATTCTTGCTTCCGCTTGCAATCGGTAAAAAATTAATTATATCATAACGTGCCATGTAATATTAGCAAACAACACATAAAAACAAACTGACACACTAAATAGTACTGACGAAAAATTAAGCAATGATACTGTAACATTTTGCGCTTGATGTAAACAGTATTTTTCAGTAAACTTTTGAAAGCATATTGAAAACTGCGCTGATATTTTCTGAAGGTTTAATAAAAAATAGAGACGCAGGTTTTTTTTGAAACGGACGGCAACCGGAAGCAACAAATATTTTAGGCCTAGGCCCACATTCTTCTGCGATTGATAACTCTGACATTTGTGGACAAAATTTGACAACTTTTTCTTGCTTCATGCTGAAGTTAACAGCGAACTGTTAAGGTGTGTTTAAACTTTAAAGCGACAACAATAAACTAAAGTCAAATAAACGACGTGCATAATTTAGTTCATTTCAATTCATTTTTAGCGCTCTGAACACAACTTTACAGAGTAAAAAGTATTACAAACGGACGACGTTTCTGAAATTTTTCATAAAACGAGTAAACGACATCGTGGACGTTTTATTCTTATCACTGTGTATAATATATATATATATTATACGTCGAGAACGTCGAGAGCCACAGCGGGGCCTGGAAAAACATTCTAGCGGGGCCCGTATGGGGATAACCTTTTTGAATTGTGCTTTTCAAAGTGCAGCATTTTGGTGTACTTTATATTTCTGAGCGACGGCGGGGCCCACAAACCTCGCGGGGCCCGGGGAAAACTCCCCCTTTCCCTCTTTCTCGACGGTAAAATATCTGTGAAGTTGCAGACAGAAACTGTCGTATCGTTTTTTCCTAAATTTTCAACATTTTTTTCACACATTTCGGCAACTAACACTAACCCTTCAATGTCATTCAAGGTCAGTGATTTCTGTCACTATGTACACGCAACGACAAGTAAGTAATTTAGCAGGACAGTCAGAAATCTCGTTTGATTTCAAGCAACTAAATTAGAAAGTAAGTAAAGTAAGTATTAAATGTTGTAAATTAAATATTGACAAAATAATGAACTAGCGGTCAGCAGCGTAGCCAAGAACAATCTAACTGCTTTTCGCGTCTGTTTTTGAAAGAAAAATAAATAATGTGCTATTACATGGCGTCAGGTTACTATAAATTATGAGCCATTTTACATATACACATACATTTCGTATATTGTTACAAGTTAAAACGAAATGTCATTTTAAAACTGGACATCAGTGTCAACGTCTGATGATCCACTATTATTTGTTCGGCTAATTTTTAGCAGTAAAATTGTATTAAATAGCAATTATTTAAATGACGCAGTTTGTATTCGTACGCACAGCATCTTCACAGTAAAGTGTTTGCACACCATGACATAATATTACTAAACATTTTTTGTAAACAAGTCATAGTTAGTAACAATATAAGGCTTGCATGTAACGTGCGTAAATAGCAGTGAACTCAAATTTATCTAAAATAAAAATAACAAGCAACGCTTGATCTTTGCCACAGTATCGGCCTGCGGCATCCATTTTCGGCCCTTCGAGCCTCAACTCAGCCTGCGGCCTCGATTTCGGCCTGCGGCTTCAATACACAGCCGCCCGCTGCAGCGTAGCACAGCGCTAGCTATAATGCTGCTGACGATGCGTCGCCATGGTGACGCCATATATATAACGTCACAGCCAGTCGCAGTCCAAACTGAAACATTCCTATTTTATAAAATAGATAATTATAATCATGTAAAATTTCTTATTCTTAACATATATAAAGTATCACGGTATCTATAGCACAAAGCACCATTTTTAACTATTACCAATGTTTCTCAAAATCTTAAATATAATTTCCACATCGAACAACTATAAACTGTAGAAAAACAGTCGAATGCGACATCTTCAGTAGATACTGTACAATAGAGCCTATATTGAACACGTAACAAACAGTCACCTAGCAAACTGCATACGCGTGGTCCTCCAAAAAAATGCTGAGATTCATAACTTTATAACTTCACCAAAATTACTAAATTCGCAATGTTCCAAACAACAAGTACATAATATATCACTACGTGCCAGACGAAGAATTTGTAAATTAACCTGTAAAAAGCCGAGTATTCAAAGAGAAACACGCAACTCCAAACTTTGGCCACTTCAATTTTTTGTAGATTTTTTGGTAAAACATCAAGCTGTGCAGCAGATCAACGACAAATCAAAAGCGCACACCAAAAGCACAATAAGTTAAGATGAGTACAGAGCGATAGAAGTGTAACGAAATAAACTAAACGAAAATAAAATAAAATAAATATAATATATATGAATATAATAATGAAATATTATAGCGCTCAATCTGGATTTTATTTTATTTTATTTCAGTTTGATTTATTTCATTTTTGTTGCTCCGTACGCACCTTTTACAGAACAACAGATCAAAACTCGAAAAGTCCACAATCACCTTGGGACGTCAGACTTGCTCAAACGGGGCCATAGCAGCCGGTTCACAGCGAAATTTTGGTGCCAATTTTGGTAGGAATTCGTCTTAATATTGCAGAATAGTATTTTTAGTTTTAGGAGAGGGGGCTGCGTTTCCCTGAACCCCCATCAGGGAGCTGCCCCTGGAAGCTGCTGGGGACACAGCTCCCCGACTCCCAACACGGGTTCTTGTTTCCGAGCTCGCCATAAAAGCTGGACCAATCCAAAATAACGACGCTGCTATACGGCCCTGCCAAGAAATCCATAACAAATTAAAGTAGTGTGGTTTACACTATACACAATGAGATGTCAGAAAGAAGCATCAGCAGCAACAACATCAGCAACGAAACAGATTCAACAAAAAGCCCAGCTGTCGCTAGATTGAGCCGAACGTACCACCGCCTATATCCGAAGACCAGCGTCTGACTTCCGGTCGCGAAAATAAAGCGACTTCCCAGAGTGACTGCAGTTCCATACACGCTATGGTGACGCTGCTATATCGAACGTTACAATCGACACTAGAATGCAAACAAATTGACTGTGCGCCAGTCTTGTCTATCAGCTGCCGATAAGTTTTGCGGTACGACTTACCATTTAGCCACAATACATGCGTTGCAGATAGACGACTTCAGACAGACGACATATCGTAACAAAAGCTCGACCTTTACGATCGACCGAAAACGACATGTGCTATTCACAATGTAATATGCACAACGGTACTGTTGAGAGATTTGATTCTTAAGCAATGTCTACAAAATAACGTCGTATAACTGCTCCTGCAGGCTTAAGCCGATGTGAGACAAAAACGATAATGATTGAAATCTGCCGTGTAGCCGAGTTGTCGTCATGTTAGAGTTCACTGTATTTCGCCGTTCTACCTGTCAACAGTTACAATACCGTACCAGACTAGTGTAGTGTTGACTTAACATAACCTATGACAGATGTAACAGACAGAAAGACAGACAAACGAAAAACGCATGACGTGTTAGTGGCAATACGTAAGAAAAGCGTGCGTTTCTCTAAACAGTTTAAACTTCAGACAGTTGCTAAAGACATCTTATATCTAACTAATTTAAACGCAACTGAAACGAGATAAATGGAACAAGTACTGCCATGTAAAACAAGAAATTTGAGCTAATGCTCACGAGACGCGCGAAAGCCTATAGCAGTTCCGGTTCAATAGTTTAGCTGGAAATTGGGGTGTTCACGCTAAGTTAATATACTAATACCAAATTCTCTATCTGGATCGCATAACGATAGTTTCGTTGCGTTACGTTGTGAATGATATAGACTTGTGTCGCAGCCCAAAATCTCCAAAAAATCCATAAAATCCCCTATTTTGGCGTTCAAAGTCATTCAAGGTAATTGAATTTGTCGCCAATCGAGAGCCAGTCTACGACTTCCTATTAAAAATTAATAGTAACCTAAGCCCTATCTCACACCGTTACTGAGATACAGCAACTTATTGGCCAAAAATCGCAAATTTTGCCAACCCCCTCTCATTTAGCGCCCTCGTTCGGGGTGACCCCCTTTGAATTTATGGAAAAGCTTTACAGTTCCTGAAACTAGAGTCTTCCAGGCAGAGACGGTGAAGGTTTGGTGATCCTAGCTTGCACCGTTTTTGACTGATCTACCCGTGTGACAGACAGACGGACGGACGGACAGAATTGCGATGGCTAAGATGCGCTGATGCGCGCATAAAACAGAAAAAAAATAAAAAACAGACAGTTATGGTAAAATCAGAAACTTGATATCGAAACAAATAAAAAATGGAAACGAAAATTGAAAACTGAAAAACTGAAACGAAAAACTGCAATCAAGGAAACTTGCTAAGAGTCTTAACATTTTGTATGAATAATATGATTACTGTATTTAGTGTGTTTTTGTTTGAACGTTTCATCTAAAACATAACTACATGTTCTGTGCTGGGGGGGGGTTTAGGCCTACTGTGTACAATAATTTATGTTTTTTTCTGTATATGCCGTCTGTGACGTAATTAATAAACGATGATTATGATGATAATATGCCAATAATAACATTTAAAAGTTTACTAACTGAGTAGCTGTCGATAGCAGTTATCACAGTAGAGGTCGGTGCCGCGGATATGAGTAAGTAAACCGTAGAGATGTCGGTGACAGTTTGAACACAAGATGTTTGTGTCTTCCAGCGGAAACGGACCGACCGCTAACACAACAAACGAAAACACGTTATTGTCTTTATTGAAAAACGTTACTAATTTTTATTCATCATAATATGAAAGTAAAAACAAACAGAAAATCAGAAAATTGACTAAGTTTAATTATTATTAACTTTAGCTAATACTAACAGCAACAGTTGTCATAATAGACTAAAATGTCATATATATGTCGTTTCTCTAATAGCCAGTTCACACATACGACGCCAACACGAGTGACTCGACGCAACTGTTCAGATAAATTGCGTCGGCGAAATGCGCAAAACTAGATAGAATCGCTTTCGCTGAAAGAGCGACTCCGCCTAAAAATATTGTAACTCATGTTAATTCGTCGTCAAAAACAAAGCACAAAAGAACAAAAATAACTAGAAAGCAGTCAGAGACCGCACATTTCCGCCAATGCCATGTTGTTCGCCAGGTGGCAGCACCATATTTGGTTTGGCAGCGGTTTCCCTTATGCCCCATTGAAAGAAATGTTAACGAAAATTTCAAAGTAATCCAGAATCCAGGATTCCTTCCGGATCACCCCCAAAATTGAACCACTGGTAGTCTTTGCCATTCCCGACATTCCCAGAAAATTTCAAAAAGATCCGTCCATAACTTTTTGTGTTATCTTGCTGACTCACTGACAGACAAACAAACTCTGGCAAAAACATAACCTCCTTGGCGAAGGTAATTAACGTAGAACGAGTAATGAGTGACTGACTTGGAATTTTATTCCAGGGCGGTGTTCTGAGTCCGGGTTGTTGCGGGTCGGGAGTTGCATCACCATATCTTCCGGTCACAGAACCCCTGTATACGTCACGTGACATTGCAGCCTCTGCAGGCGGGAAATACCTCTCCCTGTACTGACCTGTGACGTCACCAACGACGTCTGCAGCGGAGTACTGACGACCACTGCGTGGAGCTGCTCTGTCTCTGAGGTCCGTTCGCTGATGCTGAGTCACGTGGTCACCGGCGCGGGCACCTTGCAGCATTGCCGAACTTAGGTCCCGTACCTGTAGTGTACGACGTTAAGGTGCGTACAGAGCGACGTAACTGAACTGAACTGAACTGGCACGCTTTACTTTTTGACGAGCTGACTAATAAACAAACAACGCAAGCCCACTGGTCATAGGTTGATGCGTACGTGAGCGTAGTTACGTAAGCCACCGACGCCGTTAAACGGTGCCTACTGTAATCCATTTCTGATGGTCTATTGATCAGTTCGTCAAAAAACTAAACCATGTCTCTTTAGTTCAGTTCAGCTTAGTTACGTTACGCCGCTTTGTGAGCACCTTTATATATAGCAAGAAAAAGCTCAGTCAGTCAAGCTTTCTATTAATCAAAGCTGCCGAAATAGCTTGTATAGACAAAACTCCACTTTCTTCTTCAATTTGTCTTTCAACATGTTGTACTGTATCGCAAATCCATAACAATTCGAAAACCTGTTGCAAATCCGAAATTCACAAAAAGTTGTACAAGAAGTCCAGAAAAAAGTCCAAAGCTACTGAAATCCGTCATCTTCACGTGCAAAGATATTTTACCTCAGAACGTCAGCAAAATAACAGAGCACAAACCATGCATGCATACAATGGCAGCTTATGCGACGTGGTTAAGTAGAAAAATGGTCTAAACTTTGAGGATGACCAATGGGCAAGCAAAAATGCATTACAGTAAACACCGTCTAACAGCGTCGGCGGCGACTACGTGACTACGCGCACGTACGCGTCAACCAATGACCAATGGACGAGCTTCCCTACTATGCAGTCGACTGTCCCGCCCTGATTACTTGAACCCATTTAAGACCACGCCCTCTTGCCGATGACGCATGTGACGTCAGCTTGTCAAAAAGTAAAGCAGGTCAGTTCTCAGTTCAGTTCAGTTACGCCGTTCTGTATGCGCCTTCATACTGTCAAATAATTTATTCAGCGTAGCTAGCGTGCTATGAATGTTAACTTCATAAATGTGAAAAAACGTTCCAAAAGAAGATAAAATCGTCAAAAACGTAAAAAAACGCGGCAAAAATTTAAAATACGTTAGCCCTAATTTGCTCGACCTCTTGCCTAATGCATAATGCTGTAGGTGCAGAGCAATTGGAACTATAGAGAAAGAAAGAATTTTTGGCCCTGTTGAATTTCAATTAATCCATAAAGTCATAAGACCAAGCGACTAGAATAACTAAGTAAACTACCACTACTTTTCGTTTCTCTGGTTTTAGAAAGTGCTTCTTAGCTTATTGGTGACTTTTTTTAACAAGAGGGTGCGGCCGTTGAGGGGCCGCCCGCTATGGGGCCGTCCTTGCAGCTGAGTACGGACAGATGGAGGGAACGGCTGTTGCCATGGCAACGAGGGCACCCGGGGCAAGGCGGCAAGGGATCCTTACGCCACCTGCCAAATATCAAGATGATCGGACAACAGGCAGCGAAGTTATGGGGATTTTTTGCAAACAACGCAATTAGCCGCCATGACCTTGACCTCTGACCCCTTGACCTTGTAATTGGTCCCGGGGTGCTGGTGTCCCAGGGACCCTTCCTACCAAGTTTCCTATAGGTAGGCCTTTTCGTTTTCCCTCTAGGTGGAGGCACGCTGGCTTTCGGGTACGGTCGGCCTCCCCAGCAACAGCTGGGATTCTTGAAATTGGTCCACGGGGTGCTGGTGTCCCAGGGACCCTTCCTACCAAGTTTCCTATATGTAGGCCTGTTCGTTTTCCCTCTAGGTGGAGGCACGCTGGCTTTCGGGTACGGTCGGCCCACCCCAGCAATAGCTGGGATTCTTGTAATTGGTCCCGGGGTGCTCGTGTCCCAGGGACCCTTCCTACCAAGTTTGGTCTTCCTAGGCTTTTTCGTTTTCCTTCTAGGCGGAGGCACGGGACAGACGGACGGACGGACAGACGGACAGCATCGATACATGATGAGTCCTCCTTCTAGGACAACTTCCGTTGTTTAAAAAATAAAGTCAGAAAAAATCGTTTGAAAACGTTAAAACATGGCAGGAATAAACAACGTATAAAACGTTATTACATCTACGCCGCTAACGAACCTGTTGTGCGTATTCTGCGTGGTCGTGTAGATCGTCGCTGTTCGGACGTAGTGCGTAGTCGTACGCTGCATAAGCCGGACCGGGTGCTGGCGGGCTGCCGCCTAAAGACGTCGCCACAAGTCGAGGTGGTTTCGCCGGTGCCTGGCCTCTTGCCTGCATTGCGATGTGCTCAACAGCGACTGCTGGTGGGATGTAACCCGGCGAATACGCACCCTGAGCAAAAGCAAGCAATCAATTAATCACGTGGCTTAAGTAACAAAAAAACCTAGCTGTCGCCGGGGAAATCTCGCTTCAGCCTATACATTTCCTGCTGCAGTACCGACCTTCAAGGTCATGATCTAAGGCCAATGTAATCTGAAAGAACATATGCCATTTCTCCTTAGTGATTAATAGTAACTTTGGCCCTATCTCTCGCCATTTCCGAGATACGGCCACTTATAGCTTAAAACCTTCCACTGAAAATTGCGACCAAACCGCTGCAAATGGAGACTTGACTGCAATTGACAGCCTATAGGGATTTGCAAGCGCCTTATCCCATGGTACTATCGCCGAACTCCTACGACTTACCGTTTAGCCACCGTACATCCGTGATAGATGACAGACAGACGACGACAGACAGACGACAACCCGTGCCAAAAACGCGATAGCTGTAGCGCTTTGTATTAGCGCGTTGTAGCGCATCAATAAAAACTACAGGTGTTAGTGTAGCACATTAAACTTGCGATCACTAGATTACTGGTTCGAATCTCGGGTATCAAGTGGTTACTACTTGGATGGGTGACTGTCTAAGGACAGTTAAACCATCTAGGTATATGATCAACACCAAGGTCAACTCAGCTTTTCATCCCTCAGGGGGTAAGTAAATCGAGTACTGGTCTGTCTGGTTAGGGTCATGCGGGGTGCGTTCATCTGAGTTAGGTGGCAGGTGGCAGGCAGTGGCGGTTCTAGTCCTAATAATCTGGGGGCGGGCGCTGCGTTCTACCCAATACCCAGTTGGACAAAAGGGCTTTTACTTATACTGGTATTATCAATAAAGCTTTCCAGTGGCCGGTATGCTATGCACACGAAACTGGAAGTGTTCAACCTCAATCTGGGGGTGCCACGGCTCCAAGCTAGAACCGCCACTGGTGGCAAGCGTTCATCTGTGTGATCCCATGTGGCAGGTAACTCTCCGTAACTCTAAGATAAGCTTCCCACGAAAAAGTAGATAGCATTTAGCCAAAGCTAACTATTAAAAATCATAACTGTTACCGGCGAAGACTGCGAGCCAGAGCGCTGCTGCGGCGGAGTGGCTATGGGCATGGGATCCAGCTTCTGATGGTATGCGAACAGCGAGTCAACCGCCGAAGCGTTGCCTCCTTGCGCCCTGAGAGTCACAACCGGGTTAGACGAGCTCCGCGTGTGATGGGACGAGGACAGTGGTAGGCCAGCAGCAGCAGCCGGATAGGCGGAAATGGGAGTATAGGAATCATCCAGCATCCGGAGAGATTCTCGAGGCGGGGTCGGCGCAACTTTTGACGACTGGGAGCGACCTCCGGCGAACCCTTGTCATCACATCACATAAGTAAAAAATAATTATTCGTTTTATCAGTCGCTTTTATCCTCCTGATCTGAAATCAAAATCGGGCGCAACTTTCCCCACTTTGGGGCTCAGATTTTCCCTTTTTGGCCTTTTTTCTGTCTTTAGAGAACCTTTTGTTAGTAGTATTAGTTGAAAAACTGCGCCCACCAGGTATAGGGATAATCAGAACAAAAAACTTCAACGGTTTACAAAGCTATGTAGGGGCGATATGAGTTATAACTCCAAAACAGCAAAAATGGTTTTGGGGTAATATTATCGCGTGTTGAATTCCAGAGTGGCCCTTACTAGACAGATAGGCACACGAATAGACAAGATGCAGAACAGAGACATACAATAAAAGCCAGGCCTAAATGTCTTTAGAATCGTCCGACAGCCAACAACTTCACAATACTATTGTTAACAAAAAAAAACATTTACGCAAAAAAGTTTTCTAAGCTCGACCGTTACTTAAGTACGATCGGTTAAAATGACAGGCACCACCTTGACAACAAATGATGTGAAAACTAACGGCACAGAAAATTGAAAAACTAAAGTTATAAAAGCTTGCAGAAATTACAGAAATAATAATTGTAACTAATAGCATATTAATAAACTAATACCTGGATCCAGGTACCGCTGCAGATCCGGTTGGGACGAAGAAGAGGTCGACATTCTTGCGTAGGGACCTCCTCCTCCCAGTCCCTGGTGATAATGGTAGTCCTCCCTGATTCCAGGAACGGTAGAAGCGCGGGAAACGCTCTGGTAAGGGAAAATCGCGGCGGCCGAGCGCGCGGAATCTGTCGGGGTCTGATTGTAAGTTTTCATCGACGCAGCGGAGTTTTTCCAGTCCCCGATGGCGTCGTACGAAGACTGCCTCAAATGCCGTGGTTGAGAAACATTGTTATACTCGCTGTAGGAAGCCAACGGTCCAGACTGAAAAAGGGGATCGTCGGCATACCCAGGAGGTTGCGTGGGGGCAAATCGAAGGTCGGCTGATGGGGGACGGAATTGGTCGACGACGTTCCTCACAGATCGCATGGGGTTGATTCGGTCGATCCTGGTGGCGTCTTCCTGGGAAGATGTTCTAGGTAGGCCAGTCTGCTGCAGCTGACGAGGGGACACGTTGGTACCGGGTTGGACGGAGGGTGCCAAAGGATAAGGGGATGTTGCTATTGGATACTGATCTATCGGATACTGTAGCCCTTGGTTACTGGTGCGTTGTAGTTGCTGCTGCGGTTGTCGTAGTTGTTGCAGCTCTTGTTGTTGTTGTTGCAGCTGCTCCTGGTATTGGCCAACTGGTGGCGACGTTTCTGGACGTTCATTTGTCGTCGTTGCGAATACCAAATTTCCTCTCCCTTCGTCACCAGTTTGTTGTAGTTGTTGCTGCGGTTGTCTCAGTTGCTGCTGCTGTGGTTGTTGTTGTAGTTGTTGATGGTATGGGTTAACTGGTGGCGACGTTTCAGGACGGTCATCTGTCGTCGTTGCAGAAATCAAATCTGTTCTCCCTTGGTCACCAGTTTGTTGTAGTTGTTGTGGTGACTGTTGTAGTTGCAGCTGCTGCTGCGGAAATTGCCGTGGCGATGCCAGATTTGGCTGTACGGTAGGAGCCTCATTACTGTCAACCGAAAATTGCTGTCTCTCATTGAAAACTGGCCGCCCCGATAGGCTTACCACGTTCTCCCCTCTACCACCCGCGTCCGAATGTTGTCTGTCCGTTAGTTTATCATTTCCAGTTGCTGGTGGATGTCTGCTAAAATCGCCAACAGGCTGTTGTTGTTGTTGCTGCTGTTGCTGTCGGTTGCTGAGTCCGTGGGGCGGAGTGACGTAACGCTGTAATCGCTGACTCTCTCGCTCTTCCATCAAACGCTGCTTCTCCCGCCTCAACTCTTCCTCATCTCGCTCCAGTTTTTCCTGCATAGAGCATACGCATCAAACTGCAGCGGCAGTTTCTCCTCTCCCCCATATTTCAGTTTGCCAAAAGAAAAATTTCTTGCCAAAAAATTCCGGTCCAAAAATGAAAAATCCGGGCAAAAAATCCCTAATTTCAGGAAATTTCGGGACAACATTAAAATTTTGAGCACCCGCATATCTTCGATCAGAATTTGTACCTGTCTCTCGGGGAAAATTGCAGCATCATGCCTCTCCCACTTTTTTTTAAATCAGGAGGTCGCCAGTTATTATAATTTCCATTATCATCATCGTCGACACAAAGAAATCACGTTTTTCGTCATTCGAAAGCCAAGATTACTCAAAAAAGCTAGAAACACATCGCCGTCAACATAACGCAAACAGCGTACCAAAATTATTACTTAATCTGTCGATGAGGAGCTTGTTTTCGAGTCTGTCTATCTGCTTGTATGATGCTTATATACAGGGTTTTCAATAGCGGACGTTTGGGCGTAAATACGCCCAAAAATTTCAGCCTGTACGCCCAAATTTTAAGACGTGGACGTCACGACGTCTAAATCAATCTGCCTCCTGTTATGTTTATTTGTCTATAATAAACTGGGAACTGACGTCAAAATTTGTTTTCGAATGTTTCGTTAGTTCAAAAAATTTCTGCTGAGTGTCGTGTTTCTGAATTTCATTTCGTGAAGACGTGGCACGGCAACCATATTAACTGATTCTGTGAACAGTTCTGATCCAGAAACTGTGATCTTCGTTTTGCTTAAAGCTAGTAGAATAAAATGTTGCTTGTTTTTAAAAGAAAGCCCAGCTGTCGCTAGGGAAGATGCGCTACAGCCTATATACATTAGTTTTTATTGCACTACTGACGTTCAAGGTCATCCAAGGTCAATGATTTTTATGTCATTTGAAAGCCAATATGTGACTTCCTATTAGTGATTAATAGTATTTTTGGCCCTATCTCTTACCGTTTCTAATATACATACGGCCACTTATAGCTTGAAACTTTCCATTAAAAACTGCGGCCAAATCGCTGCAGATGGAGACATGGTCACTATTGACAGCCTACAGGAAGTTGCCAGCGCCCTATCCAATGGTACCATCGCCGACCTTCTACGACTTACCGTTTAGTTACAATACCACACGGTTGGCATATTATAGTGCGCTATGACCCTTCAAGGTGATCCAAGGCCAATAATTTTCATGTCATTTGAAAGCCACTACGCGATTTCCTATTAGTCATCAATAACAACTTAGGCCCTATCTCGCACCGTTTAACCACAATACATCTGTGACAGAAGACCGACAGAAAGACTGCGAGACAGACGAAAATCGTGCCATAGACGTGCTATACACCATAGCTGTAGCGCGTAAAAACCACGACCTATGTTGTTGGTGCATAAGTGATGCATATGTAGTAGGGCCTAAGTATTGTTTTTGCATTAAGTTTTTGCTTGATTTTTCTTGTAGGCCTACTGCATGACTTCCAGATTTTGTACACTGACATCCAAATTTTTTAGTTTGGAAGTCATAACGTCCTGAAAATTGAGGTCTATTGAAAACCCTGCTTATATGCTGTCAACGTCTGTGACACTCAAGACCTAAGCGGACGGCTGCATTATCATGTCGACACTCGGCACCGACATCTTTTTTTGCGGCTGCGATTTTCAATGCATTTTTTTATTTTTAAATGTTAGAAGAGATGACGCGGTCTGGATTAGTTGGTAACGTCGTTGATTGCATCAACGAAGTTAATCAACGCCAGGCCCGGTTAGCCGATCTCCAGCATAGTTACAAGCAGACGGCTCCGTTTCTTCGGTCACATCGCCCGCAGCTCTCCTGACGAAGATCACCATCGTGCCATTGCTGCCGCGATACGCAAGCCTCCTCCGGATCGGAGAAGG